>ENA-ORBV01001215-ORBV01001215.1-microbial-mat-metagenome-genome-assembly--contig:-NODE-1215-length-57890-cov-19.734748_pt1 | contig 57890 bp, 52 predicted proteins | sample MGYA00237777_ERZ505514 | MGnify/ENA primary metagenome ERZ505514 (study PRJEB26160, sample SAMN06269048) | microbial mat metagenome | isolation source: Oligotrophic lake microbial mat | place...
CGACTTTGCGACGCCCCTGGAAGTCTATACGCAACTGCGTCATCAACCACCCGTTGCACTTGGAACTTGAAACCGCCCTCTTATTCAACAGGCGTGGACAGAAACCGAGCAAATGGTAAGTGGCGAACAGACGAGTGAACCTCGCCGTGGTGCCTGCCACCGTGGCAGATCGTGTGGGGTGCTTGGAGACGAAAGGCCCTCGAAGCAGTGACCGCCTTCACCGAATCTGTCGTCGAAGATGCCGCCCTTGCCTGGCTTGAAGCGCTGGGCTACGCCGTACTGCACGGTCCGGACATCGCAGCCGGTGGGCTGGCAGCCGAGCGCAGCGACCCCAACTATCGTGATGTAGTGTTGGAGCGGCGGTTGCGGCAGGCGCTGGTACAGCTCAATCCCGACTTGCCGACCGAGGCGTTAGAAGACGCCTACCGCAAGCTGACGCGAAGCGATGCACCGTCGCTGGTCGAACGCAACCGCGCTGTGCATCGAATGCTTATTGAAGGTATTCCCGTGGAATACCTTCAACCCTCACCCCAACCCTCTCCTAAGCGTGGCGCACCCTCTTCCCGCTCCCCTCTCCCATTGGGAGAGGGGTCAAGAGGTGAGGGTTTGCGCCGATGGGGAATCGTCCGGGTCATCGATTTCGATGATCCCAGCGCAAATGACTGGTTGGCCGTCAACCAGTTTACCGTCGCAGAGGGTCAGCATATACGCCGCCCGGACGTGGTGCTGTTCGTGAATGGGCTGCCGCTCGCGGTGATCGAACTGAAGAACCCGGCTGATGAGAACGCCACGATCTGGGGCGCCTATCAACAACTCCAAACCTATCAGGCACAGATTCCCTCTCTCTTCGCGACGAACGCAGCGCTGATCGTCTCTGACGGGGTGCAGGCGCGGATTGGTTCACTAGGGGCGGGGCGGGAATGGTTCAAGCCTTGGCGCACTATAACGGAGAAGGAAGACTATGCTTCCCCGTTACCCTCACCTCGGCCTGACGGCCACCCCTCTCCCATTGGGAGAGGGGATGGGGGTGAGGGGCAAAAGCAGTTCAAATCTGAACTTGAAGTGCTTTTGCTAGGGGTATTCGAGAAGCGACGGTTCCTCTACTTTGTACGACACTTCATCGTGTTCGAGGACGAGGGTGCAGGCAAACTCACCAAGAAAATGGCGGGCTACCATCAGTTCCATGCGGTGAACGTGGCTGTCGAAGAAACCTTACGGGCAGCTCGCCGTGCGGCGGAGCATCGGGCCGCGGATGTCTTGGGCCAATACAAGGCAGGCCACCAGCCTGGCGGCGAACCGGGGGATCGGCGAGTCGGTGTGGTCTGGCATACGCAAGGTTCGGGTAAGAGCTTGACGATGGCCTTCTACGCGGGGCGGGTGATCCTGCACCCGGCGATGGAGAACCCAACCATTGTGGTGCTCACCGACCGCAACGACCTCGACGATCAACTCTTCGGCACCTTCGCTCGTTGCCATGATCTGCTCCGTCAGTCACCGGTGCAGGCAGCGGATCGTGCCGACCTGCGCGAGAAGCTGAAGGTCGTGTCCGGGGGCGTGGTCTTCACCACCATCCAGAAGTTCATGCCGCCTTCGGCGGCACCCTCACCCCAGCCCTCTCCCAGTGGGAGAGGGGGGAGCGAAGCGGAGGGTGAGGGAGACTGGCGCATGCCAGTCTTGTCGGACCGGCGCAATGTCGTGGTGATCGCAGACGAGGCGCATCGTAGCCAGTATGATTTCATCGATGGCTTCGCCAGGCACATGCGCGACGCCCTGCCGAATGCGTCGTTTATCGGCTTCACGGGGACGCCCATTGAGAAGACCGACGCCAATACCTGTGCTGTCTTTGGCGACTACATTAGCGTCTACGATATCCAGCGGGCGGTCGTCGATGGTGCTACGGTCCCCATCTACTACGAGAGTAGGCTCGCCAAACTAGAGATTAAAGACTCCGAACGCCCAAAGATCGACCCCAAGTTTGAGGAGGTCACCGAGGGGGAGGAGGTCGAGCGTAAGGAGAAGCTCAAGAGTCGCTGGGCGCAGCTCGAAGCCGTGGTGGGATCGGACAACCGAATTAAACTGATTGCGCGGGATCTGGTCAATCACTTCGAAAACCGACTTTCGACAATGGACGGGAAGGCGATGGTGGTCTGTATGAGCCGCCGGATCTGCGTCGAATTGTACCGCGAGATTGCTGCGTTGCGCCCCCAGTGGCATGGCGACACGGACGATCTTGGCTCGATGAAGGTGATCATGACTGGATCGGCATCCGACCCGATGGAATGGCAGGGCCACATCCGCAACAAGAAACGGCGAGAGGACATGGCGCTACGGTTTCGTGCCCCGAAGGACCCGTTTCAAATTGTGATCGTGCGGGATATGTGGCTGACGGGCTTCGACGCGCCAAGTCTCCACACGATGTATGTGGATAAGCCGATGCGCGGGCACGGGCTGATGCAGGCCATCGCGCGGGTCAACCGCGTGTTCAAGGATAAGCCCGGCGGGCTCGTGGTGGATTACCTCGGCCTCGCCGACGAACTCAAAAAGGCTCTGGCGACGTACACCGAAAGCGGCGGAACCGGGAAGACGGCTATCGATCAGGCCGAGGCCGTGGCTGTGATGCTGGAGAAGTACGAGATCTGCCAAGGCCTCTTCGGTTCATACACCACGCCGGCCGGCATGGTGAGGGGCTTTGACTGGTCGCGCTGGATTACGGGGAAACCGCAAGAGCGTCTCTCCGTGTTGCCCGCCGCGCAGGAGCATATTCTTGCCCAGCAAGACGGCAAGGCTCGACTCCTACGCGCAGTCACTGACCTCTCGCAAGCCTTCGCGCTCGCCGTGCCACACGAGGAGACGTTCCGCGTCCGCGACGATGTGGGATTTTTCCAGGCCGTCCGCTCGGTACTGGCCAAGAACACACCAGGCGAGCAGAAGACTGACGAAGAACTCGACCACGCTATCCGGCAGATCATCTCGAAGGCTGTCGCGTCCGACGAGGTGGTGGATATCTTTGCTGCGGCGGGACTGAAGAAGCCGGATCTTTCGATCCTCTCCGACGAGTTCCTGGCGGAAGTTCGTGGGATGCCGCAGCGCAATCTCGCGGTTGAGTTGCTCCGCAAACTCCTGGCTGGTGAGATCAAGGTCCGATCGAAGCGGAACGTCGTGCAGGCTCGCTCCTTCGCGGACCTGCTGGAACAGGCGATAAAAAAGTACCAGAACCGGGCCATCGAGACCGCTCAGGTGATCGAAGAGTTGATTGGCCTTGCGAAGCATATGCGGTCGGCCCATACGCGGGGTGAGACACTTGGCCTGACCGAAGACGAGTTAGCCTTCTACGACGCACTAGAAACGAACGACAGCGCCGTGAAAGTGCTGGGCGAGCCGACATTGACCAAGATTGCGCGCGAGCTCGCGGAGATGGTGAAAAAGAACGTCACCATTGATTGGACAGTACGAGAAAACGTGCGCGCGCAACTCCGTGTCCTCGTAAAGCGCATTCTTCGCAAGTACGGCTATCCACCGGACAAGCAGGAGAAAGCGACTCAGACCGTACTGGAGCAGGCGGAGGTGCTGTGCGCGGAGGTTGCTGCATGATTGTAGACGTGTTAACCAATCTTCCCAACCCCGACATCATCGCCCAAGAAATCGTCGACGACCTCGAAGCGGCCCTTGAACAGTTCCGATTGATCGCGAATGACCTTGGCGGGGAACTTTCCGATGTAAAGACCTGCAGAGATTTAGGGTCAGCAGAGATTTAGGGTCAGGCCTGACTATTGACTTATTGGAGTGCGGATCATGTATCGGGAGTCTTTTCTGCTACTGAGACCACTATTCTTCTATTGTCTCCCCTGAGGGCGGGCTAGAGGGTCTTCCACTGCGCGTGTCTAACGAGGGGAGTCCTGTTCCGATCATTTCAGAGACACATCGCTGCCCGCGACGGCCGCTACCTGCTTTGTCCTCTCCGGGCTATCTCATCGTCATCAGGGTTTGCTCGGGAATGATCGCTGGAGTCTTCTAGAGATCCTGCGATGCGCGCTCGCGTTGCCACGAACGTCCCTGTTAACATGAACATTCCTCACCAACCTGTAGCAAGGACAATCCATCGATGTCGACGCCTGCACAATCGAATGCCGTACTTGTCGCGATCCGCACCCCTCGTGTGACCATGGAGGAGCTGGAGAGTTCGCTGCAAGAGCTCACCCGTCTTGTGAACACCCTCGGGTACCATGTCGTGGGCCAGGTGACGCAAAAGCGTAGTTCCGATAAATATGCGTCGGTCCTGGGTCAGGGAAAACTTGCCGAATTGGCACAGTGGACCGGTGGCACCGGGAAAGTCGCGGTGGCGTTTGAACGGCCGATGCACAAAGCGGCGTCGAAGCGCGAGGCGGCGGCCTCGGACGTGACGGAGGAATCAGAAGACGACGAATCGGATGACACCGGCGAGGCTGCGCCAGGCCCTCGCGAGCAGGCGAAGATCGTCATCGTGGACTGTGATCTGTCGCCGTCCCAGTTGAAAAATCTTGAAAGTGCCGCCGGCGTGCCGGTGCTCGACCGTACCGGCGTCATCATTGAGATTTTCAGTCGACATGCTCGCACCAGAGCGGCCCGGCTCCAGGTGGAGATCGCGCGGCTCAATTATCTTGCGCCACGTTTGCGTGATACCCGTGGTGGCAGCGAGCTGCAAGGCGGGGGGGTTGGAGCCAAAGGGTCAGGAGAGACGAGTCTTGAGCTCGATAAGCGCAGAATCCGCGATCGCTTGAAAGAACTCAGGACGGAATTGGCGGCGATCGGGGACGAGCAGCAGACGCGCCGCGCGAGACGGGAACACGAATTGACGGTCGCGCTCGTCGGGTACACCAATGCCGGCAAATCCTCGCTGATGCGCGCGATGACGGGCATCGATGTGCTCGTGGCCGACAAATTGTTCGCCACACTCGATACCACGATCCGGCCCCTGTATCCTGACACGCGTCCCAAAGTGCTCATGTCCGATACGGTAGGATTTATCAAAAAACTTCCGCATGACCTCGTGGCTTCGTTCAAGTCGACGCTGGATGAAGCAGCCAGTGCCTCGCTGTTGCTGTTTGTCGTCGATGCCTCAGATCCGTCCTTTCGGTCCCAGCTCGACGTCACGCGGACGGTGTTAGCCGAAGTCGGCGCCACGGACATTCCCAGCCTCGTGGTGCTGAATAAACAAGATCGTCTCGGACCGGACGAGCTCGCGATCCTGAAGGCGGAATATCCAGACGCCTTTTTTCTGTCCACCAGAAGCAAGGACGATCTGCAGGCGCTCCGTGAGCGCATTATGCGGTACTTTGAGCGCGATATGATCGACGAGGAGTTACGGATTCCGTTTACGGCTCAAGGGGTCGTGGCAGAGATCCGCGCCCGGATGCATATCTTGTCCGAAGCCTATGATGCCGAGGGACTCACGATACGGGTGCGATCTACCCCTGAGGACCTGACAAGTATCAAAAAGAAGCTCGCGCGATGAGCGCGGATTTCGCCATCACCCGACTCGCCTTTGACTGTCCGTCCTATTTCCCTTGAAGGCCTTCATCGTGGAACCCCTTGATCAGGCGTAGGCCTGCAGGGCCGGGAGGCTTTCCCAGACAGAGCGGTCGCCGTGCTCAATCCCGGACGTTTGACGAGCTTCTTGGCTAGACTGGAACGGACGGTTCCATAACGCCGCCCGCGAGGAGCTTGCCGCACGGTGACTTCTACATCTTGGCCTAGTAAAGAGAGAAAATGAACCAGGCGTTCAACCGAGAACCCGGCCATCTGGCCGGCGAGTAGCTTCGAGATCTAGAGATTTAGGGTCAGGCATGACTATTGACTTATTTGAACCGGTCACGTCCAATCCGTTCGCTACGGATGCGCCTCGGCTCCTTGTTCATCCATCTGGTCTTTCTGGTTCATTTGGTTTGTTTGGTTCATTTGGTTATGTGCTTCTTTGGTTTTCCGATCAGACAACCCAATGAACGAGACAAAGTAAATAAACCAAACAAACGAAATGAACCAGTTTGGTCTCTCCCTACGGCCGCGGCCTGCGAATTGAAGGACGCTGATCCAGCCGCTGATCCGCTCCATGTGATCTCATGACTGCTTGACACCTCGGTCCTACACCGCGGCTACGGGTTTGTTGTCGTAGCCATGCCCGGCAGTGGCCGACCGGCTAACACCTGCGAGGCGCACCGCTCGCGCCAGTAAGACTGTCACTCCCGCCGCTTATCCCTCTCCGGCAGTCGGCGACGGCTTCTGCCTCACGTTTCCTCCGTGAAATGTGCATTGGCTCTCCTCCTCCTGTGAGAGAGCCAATGCACATTTCAACAAAGGAGGAAACAAAGATGGCAAGGAGCCTGTCCGACATTGCCGTTCGTGACGAGGCGAAGGAGGTGTAGCCAGATGCGAGGCCGCAGGCCTGGGAAAACCGGAGGTGTATTCGCTGGAATCCATTGAGGATTTTTTCGGGCCGAGAACGACGCAGAAGGTCTGCAGATCGTTCGCCGCAGTAGAAAGGTCAATATCGGACAGGCTCCTCGCAACAACAAACCCGCGAACCAGCTGCGATGCGGCAACATCAAAGCCACAAAGCCACGATCTGGGAGAATGTCAGCGAGAAGGGAGGGATCAGTCCGGCGCGTGGCGCAATGGGACTTCGTTCGGTCTCAATGATCTTGAGGGCCTTGTCACCGTAGCGCGTGACGCCAAGGAGTGGATTGCCGCTCATGTCTTGAAGCAATAAACTGCTTCAACGGGAAGCCTCCGGCCCTCAGGGGGCTTCCCTTTATGTCGAAAGAGTGTCTAGCAGAGATTGGAGAAGGGACACTGTGCGGATTATTCCAAGCTTGGAGCGGATTCCTCCCTCATCAGGCCGGGATGAGTGCTCCCCGGTGTTGCTCAATATGCTTCCTGACCTTACCCGGTAGAGCTTGCTCAGCAAGGCGCAGCTCATAGGTCTTCTGCAAGTTCATCCAGAATTCAGCGGTAGTATCGAATAACGTCGCCAGACGTACCGCGGTATCGCCCGTGATGCCTCGTTGTCCCTTGATAATTGCCGTGATCCGGTTCGCCGGCACTTCGAGGGCCTTGGCGAGCCTATTGGCATTGATCGGCGGGTCTGAGGGTTTCATGAACTCCTCGAACAGGATTTCTCCTGGATGAACCGGCCGCATTCCGTTCTTGATCATGACAGGTTCTCCTTCAGTGATAATCGGTGATTTCGACTTCATACGGTCCGTCAGCCTTCCAGGGAAAACAAATTCTCCATTGATCGTTGATCCTGATGCTATGCTGCCCGACCCGATCCGCATGCAACATCTCCAACCGGTTCCCTGGTGGGGAACGCAGGTCCTTGAGATCCGACGCGTTATCGAGCATGGTCAGTTTCCTCTCCGCCGCCTTCCTGAAGCCGGAGAATTCCTTGACCATCTCTCCGGCAAAGAACTGTTGCGTCTTTTTGTCCCGAAACCCTCTGATCACGTTATATAACCTACCATAGTTTTACGAGTTACGTACTACGTATGTGCTAAATTTGTGCTAAAAATATGCAGAATGGATCGCATTCTACAGAATCAATGGAATAGATAGAATCCTCTCAAGTCCTTGTTCGCAAAGAAAAAACGGGGAAACCTTCATGAAATCAAGCCATTGATATTATTGGTCTTTTCGAGCTTTTAAGGCGAGGGTCCCGGGTTCGAGCCCCGGCCGGCTCACCATAAAAATAGTTCAGTCACTTCAGCAGCTCCCTGCCGTGGCTGCATAGCCCCACTCCCGGTTGTACTCCCGGTTTGTTGTCGTCCTCACCCTTCCACTGTCTTCCATGGATGGACTGGCGAGAGGTGGGCATCGCGACTCAACATGGTCGGGGACTTCCATCCTCCCAGTGTCATAATGGCTCGGTCATTTTCTCCTTGCATCGACAGGCGGGACGCAAAGGTATGCCGCAGATCATGAAGTCGAAATGGCTGAAGACCAGGTTTCTACACGGTCCTCTCAAAGACACGTCGCAGAGAGCGAGCGTGAAATGGAAAGAGCCGGCTATCAGTCGGTGCCTGGTCCTGAAGCTTCAACTGAGAGAGGAAATCTTGTACCGCCGAGTCATCGGTACGCGACGAGACTCTCCTCCCTTCGTTCGAGAGACAGTGAGAATCCAGGTTTGCCGGCCAACATCTGTCCACGTCAGGCGGAGAAGTTCGCCTTGCCTGAGCCAGGTATGGAGGGCTGCCACGACAAGACCTTTGTATCTGGGGGAAGGTCACCCTCTGACGAGCGAGGCTTCACGCATAAGGGTGGCGGATCGGCGATGGCAGCAGAATCGTTTATGAATAAGGCGGGTGAGAGGGGGGCCGTTACGTGAGAAGGTGTCGGTCAGCGTGGTTGCCTCTCCCGTCAGCTCATTCTGGCTATGCCCTTGGTAAACAGGGTGAGTCCTCTTCTATTCTTCTCTTTTTCTATTGGCGCGCGTGATGAGATACCCAAAAGCCATGACGACCGCGAGGAATGAGATGACTCCGACAATGCCCCATCCGAGCACACAGGAATAATCTGCATTGCAGTAATCGAACATCGTCTGCCAAAACCTGGTCATCTCGGTCTTGGCCATGCCCTGCACCAACATTGTGTCTGCTCCTTAGATTTTCCGGTGAGGTGCGAGTATAGCACTCCGTTTGTGTACTTGACAGCCTCCAAGGCACTAGTCAATAATGCGATGCCGTAAAGAGTCGTTGCGCAGATCGTGAAGGAAGAAGAGATCATGCGTCGTTGCAGCGATGCGTCACTCGGTTTGCGGCTGTGCAGTCTGTGGTTGATGAGACAGGACATCGCAAGTTGATCGGCAGCGTCACTGAGTGCGAGCTGCGTGGTGGTTGACGGCGGGTCTGTGTGCCTGGTGTGCTGAGAGCAAGACGGTTCATGAAACGCGCCGGAAACTTCACGCGCATCGCGCGATGAGCGTGCCCGTTGCGGAAAAGGCGAGCGGGTACTTGTGATGCGTGGTTCTGTGCTTCCAGTTTTGGCTGTGAGCTTGTGCCCGCGAGTACCCCAGCCATTCTCGTCTGACTCACCGACTCACCTATTGCCTCACACACCACAAAAAATCATGGCATCGGCCATATCGAAGAGGGCACGACCTCGACATTACGACACAGTGGCAGTCAGGAAATGAAGCTGGCCTCATGTCAGCCCAAGCCGGACGCGGTCCTCCTTGCCGCTCCAGGTGTAATGTTGTCAAGGAGAGTTCATTTACATCATTCATTAATATTATTGGAGGTTGAATTACGCCATGATGAATTATAGAAACGTGACACTCGCAGTGGTTGGACTCTGCTTATCCTTGTCATTCCTTGCCTCCCCCGTTGTGGCCGCCGAGAAGGATGGCGTCATGATGAAGGGTGGTAAAATTGTGAGAATGCAGGACGGCCTTGATATTGGCCGGATGGATCGCGAGACGACCATGTCCAACGGGACGAGAGTCATGATGAACGGTAAAATGGTGATGAAGAACGGGACAGAGATGAAGTTACAGGAAGGCCAAGCCGTGATGCTGGACGGGAAGTTTGTCGAGGCGAGCAAGTAGTTTTTCAGAGTCGTTGAAGCTGACGACGCCCGACGTCCTGGCGGTGAGCGGAGCCCCGCATGGCTCCGCCCCGCCAGTTCGTCTGGCGCCTTCGGTCTTGCGCTGAGACTCAGAGCGAGTGGATGATTGTTACAGTAACATTTCAATGATTCAACCGGAGGCATTGTACCCACATCTCCCTCCTCAGTACTCTGCCTGTTGGCTGACTGGTAACGCCGGAGAAATTCCCCGTCTTGTCTGCCCATATGAGACCACTGATTACCAGTGAACGAAGGTTCTGGATTTCACGCCCCAGTCGGCTCAGTCGTGTTCAATCGCCTGCATCCATGTGTATTTCTCCTCACGCTCTGTAAGAGCAGGCACAGGTCGCCGACATCTGTCCATGCGTTGGATAGTCTGTCTGCTCACAATCCTCCTCAGTGGCTGCCAGGGATTGTTGCTGCTTGAGCGATCGACGACTGAGGTTTCCCCATCCATCATGCCGTTGTGGGAGCGTTATCAGTAGTGTCTCGTCACCACCGATCCCACGGAGTTGGTCCTGATCATTGACCAGTTCGAGCGCGTCATGCTCGCGGGACCTCAACCCCCGTTCTGGATGAGAGTGTGGGGAGACCACGTGACGAACCAATCGCTCTATACGGCAGTCGATCCCCAAGCGATCGGCGACGCCTGCACCCTCTGGGCTGCCGCGGTGATGGCCGAGGCTAAGCATCTGACGGAAGCGCGGGCGCTGTACCAGCGCGTGCTTGCACAATTCGTCGGCGGTCTGATCGGGCTGCGCGTAGCTGCGATCGCCATTGGAATGGCGATCGAACATCCGACCGTCAATTACGTCGTCACAGTACCGGGGTTCGGCGGAGCAGACATTGCATTCGCCGCAGAAGCCTGCATCTGATGTGTCGTCCGACGGTACTGTGACAATTGGCCGCCTGTTTTTCGATGCCACTCGCTGGCGCAAAGATCCCTTCTTCGGACCGGATGGGTTCAAGATCGATCGGCAGGGCTACATCTTTGGCGCGTGGCCCGGCGGGCTGAGCGTATTCGCGTCGGACGGCACGCTCCTGGGCACGATCGAAACCGGCCAACCGACGTCACCTGTCGCATGGGGAGAAGACGGGCGCACGCTGTTCATCGCGGGCGGCTCGTCGATCTATCGCCTTCGCTTGACTACATCGGGGGATCGGTACTAGCTTGCAGTAAGATTTTCCATCGCAGGCCGACTCTTGTTGTGTCACGTTTCTACCGAAGGAGTCTCTATGGCCTCTGATCGTCAGACCGCTTCCGCCTCTCACCCACCGATCCTGGCAGAACAGCAACGCCTGGAGGAGGACGCGCAACGTCAGCGTCACTGGAAACGTTGGGGACCCTATCTCAGTGAACGGGCTTGGGGAACGGTGCGTGAGGACTACAGCCCTCACGGCACGGCCTGGGAAGCGTTACCCCATGACCATGCAAGATCCCGCGCCTATCGCTGGAATGAGGACGGCCTCGGCGGTATCTGCGATCGCCATCAATTGATTTGTTTCGCGCTGGCTTTGTGGAATGGCCGCGACCCGATTTTGAAAGAACGAATCTTCGGGCTCACCGGCAACGAAGGCAATCACGGCGAGGATGTGAAGGAGTGTTACTTCTATCTCGATTCGACGCCGACGCATTCCTACATGAAATACCTCTACAAGTACCCGCAGGCGGCATTCCCCTATGCCCAGCTGGTTGAGGAGAATCGTCGTCGAGGCCGTCAGGATCCCGAGTTTGAATTGATCGACAGCGGCGTGTTCAATGAGAACCGCTACTTCGACGTGTTTGTGGAGTATGCCAAGGCGACGCCGGAAGATCTCTGCATCCGTATCCAAATGGTGAATCGTGGCCCTGAGCAGGCTGAACTCACGCTGCTTCCGACGATTTGGTATCGCAACACCTGGTCCTGGGGATCGGACATCCGGCGCCCCCGTTTCAAGCAAGGGGAGTCGACGGACCAGCTGAGCGTCATCGAGACGCAGCATGATTACTACGGCCTCCGCCGCCTCCTCTGCGAAGGTCAGCCGACTCTGCTCTTCACCGAAAACGAAACCAACAGCCGCCGCCTCTATGGCGACCGAGATGGCGCTCGGTATGTGAAGGACAGTTTCCACGATTATATCGTGCAGGGCGAGAAGGACGCGGTCAATCCTGATCACCTGGGCACCAAAGCCGCGGCTCAATACGTCTTGACGCTCGCACCGGGCGAGACGAAGACGGTCAAGCTTCGATTCACCAACGAGGAAAAGGTTCAGGAATTTTCTCCGCAGGAGTTCGAAGCCGTCTTTACCCAACGGATCCAGGAGGCCGATGAGTTTTATGACGCGCTGGCTCCGAGCGGGATATCCGACGATGCTCGCCGCGTCCAGCGGCAAGCCTTTGCCGGGATGCTCTGGAGCAAACAGTTCTATTACTACGATGTGAGTCGTTGGCTCAAAGGCGATCCGAGCATGCCGGAGCCGCCGCGCGAACGTCTCCATGGCCGCAACGCGGACTGGACGCACCTCTATAATGCCGATGTCATTTCGATGCCGGACAAATGGGAGTATCCTTGGTACGCAGCCTGGGACCTTGCGTTCCACTGTATCCCGCTCGCGCTTGTCGATTCGACATTTGCCAAGGAACAACTCGTGCTCATGCTGCGCGAGTGGTACATGCATCCGAACGGACAGATTCCCGCCTATGAATGGGCCCTTGGCGACGTGAATCCTCCGGTCCATGCCTGGGCCGCCTGGCGTATCTATAAGATTGAAAAGAAACGAAAGGGCGTCGGGGATCGTCGGTTCTTAGAGCGTGTGTTCCATAAACTTCTCTTGAATTTTACCTGGTGGATCAATCGAAAGGATGCCGAGGGGAAAAACATCTTCCAAGGCGGCTTCCTCGGTCTCGACAACATCGGGGTATTCGACCGGAGCGCGCCTTTGCCGACCGGCGGCCACATTGAACAGTCGGATGCCACCAGTTGGATGGGTATGTACTGCCTCAACATGCTGACGATCGCGCTGGAGCTCGCCCGAGACAATCGGGCCTACGAAGATGTGGCCAGCAAATTCTTCGAACACTTCGTTTACATCTGCCGCGCCATGAACAATATCGGCGGCGAAAAGATCGAATTGTGGGATCGCGAGGACGGCTTCTTTTACGACGTGCTGCACCTGCCGAACGGGGAAACCACACACATGAAGGTCCGCTCGATGGTGGGGCTGATTCCCCTGTTTGCCGTGGAGACGCTCGACTCGGAACTCATCGATAGCCTGCCTCGTTTCAAACATCGCATGCAGTGGTTTATCGAGAACCGGCCTGACTTTGCACAGCATCTGGAAACGCAATCTTCCGACGGTGAGGTGCGGCGCTTTCTCTCGCTTGTGAGCCGCGATCGGCTAAAATCCGTGTTGCGCTATATGCTCGACGAAGAGGAGTTCCTGTCTCCTTTCGGCATCCGCGCACTCTCGCGCTATCACAAGGATCATCCCTACGTCGTCTCGGTCATGGGCCGAGAGCATCGCGTGGACTACGAACCGGCTGAGTCCGGCACAGGCCTGTTCGGGGGGAACTCGAATTGGCGCGGGCCGGTCTGGTTCCCGGTCAACTATCTCCTGATCGAGTCGTTGCAGAAATTCCACTACTTTCTCGGCGATCAGTATAAGGTCGAGTACCCCACCGGATCGGGCCATCACTCGACGCTCTGGCACGTGGCGGCTGAGATCTCACGACGTTTGACGCACATCTTTCTCCAGGATGCTGATGGGAAACGTCCGGTGTTCGGTGGCACGAAGACCTTTCAAGACGATCCGCACTGGCGTAACCACATCGTATTCTACGAATACTTCCATGGAGACAACGGAGCCGGCCTCGGCGCAAGTCATCAGACAGGCTGGACCGGCCTGGTCGCGAAACTGATTCAACAATCCGGAGAATAGGGGGAGCCCATGGCACATGGCTGATAGCGTATAGCAAGAAATTCTTGCCATCGGCCATCGGCCATACGCTCTGAATGAGAGAGACGCCATGAAGGTTGACGCAACCACATGCCAAGATTTAGGCCGAGCCCTGAGTCTCGAATGGCTTGAAACGAACGGTAGAGGGGGATTTGCTTCCGGCACAGTTGCGGGAGCCAATACCCGCCGGTATCATGCACTTTTATTGACCGCACGCAAGCCGCCGAGCGAACGGTTCGTGCTGGTCAATCACCTCGAAGAATGGCTCGACATCGACGGCCAGGCGATTCCACTCTCCACGAATTTGTATCCGGGCGCCGTCTATCCCACCGGGTATGAGCACTGTATCGAATTTTCAACAGACCCCTGGCCGACCTGGACCTTCGACTGTAACGGCATCACGATTCAGCGGGAGATCCTGTCGATTCACGGCCGCGATATGGTGATGGTGCGATGGAAGCTGATCGGTAAGAAACCATCGAGAGCTATGCTGCGGGTGAGGCCGAAACTCACCGGGCGCGACTATCATGGGACACATCATGAGAATGGGCGCCTCTCGACGGAGGTCCGGGTCGATAAGGGAACGGTCCTGTGGCATTGTTATTCCGATCTTCCTCCGGTGCGGGCCTTCCATGCAGGAGGGTATCGCCATGAACCCCATTGGTATCGGAGAATTCAATTCCCACTCGAACAGCAGCGTGGGCTCGATGCCGAAGAAGATTGGTGGTCGCCCGGAGAGTTCACCCTCGACCTGATATCCGGATCCACCCAGACCATGGCCCTCACCAGCGAGACTATCGACCAGCTCGACGTTGCGGCCCTTGCGACGCACGAGAAGTCTTACCGAGATGCGGTTCGACAAGCTGCTCCAGCTGATGATTCGTTGGCCGGCGAACTCTGGTGCGCTGCGGACATGTACCTTTCTGAGCGAGGGCGGCAATACACGATCATCGCCGGGTATCCCTGGTTTACCGATTGGGGCCGCGACACGTTTATTTCGTTGCCTGGCCTCTGTCTGACCACCGGTCGAGTGGACATGGCGTGGGAGGTCATCGCTTCGTTTGCCATGCATGTGTCTGAAGGCATGGTGCCGAACCGCTTCCCCGATGTAGGTGAGCAGCCTGAGTACAACACGATCGACGCCTCGCTTTGGTTTCTCCACGCGATCGATCGCTATCTCGCAGCGTCACAAGATGAGGTTCGGGTGCGAGCGACTGCGTGGCCCGCTGTAAAACAGATTCTCGACGGCTACCGCCGAGGTACACGCTACGGGATTCGGATGGACGAGGATGGTTTGATCACGGGCGGAGTGCCTGGTGCGCAATTGACTTGGATGGATGCGAAGGTCGGCGATTGGGTCGTCACGCCACGTCATGGAAAGCCGGTGGAGATCCAAGCGCTGTGGGTTCGAGCGTTGGAAGTCGGCGAAACGCTCGCGCGACGATTCGGCGAAGCGGACTATGCCGATCGGTGCCGGAATGACCGCAGCAAGGCGATGGTATCCTTCCGCAAACGGTTTTGGTACGAAGCCGGTGGCTATCTGTATGATGTGATCGACGGACCGGAAGGGGACGATGCGTCGCTCCGGCCCAATCAACTCTATGCCATCTCGCTCGTTGAGGACCTGGTTCCGCATGACCAGGCGCGGCAGATACTTCGCCTCGTCGAAGAGCAGCTCCTCACACCGGTGGGCCTTCGCACGTTGTCGCCGTACGATCCTCGCTACCGCGGCAAGTATGAAGGCGGTGTGCTGGAGCGAGACGGCGCGTACCATCAAGGGACTGTCTGGCCCTTCTTGTTGGGCCAGTTTGTGACGGCTTGGATTAAAGTTCATGGGAAGAAACCTGCCGCGCTCAAGCAGGCGCGTGCGTTTCTGGATGGGATCGGCGCCCATTTGAAAGAAGCGTGCCTTGGCCAAGTCTCAGAGATTTTCGATGGCGAAGCGCCCCATTGCCCACGTGGCTGTTACGCGCAAGCGTGGTCGGTGGCAGAACCCCTACGGGCCTTGATAGAAGATCTAGGATCCAGATCAATGCCAAGAACGTGAGAGTCGAACGGGTCGCTATACGAGAGTGTAAGGATACCGCTTTTCAATCGACTGCAGGGCAGGAGTCTGCGGCGAGAGCGAGAGAACCAATGCCACGCTCAATCCGTGATGTTCTTGATAGGAGCAAAGAAGAACCGAACGGTTCAGCACCACATGATCACCACACTACTGGCTTGGATTACGCCACCTTGCAAAGACGTCACCCGCTTGGCATCTGAAGCCGTGGATCGACCGTTGCCTTGGGTTGCGAGGCTCAATCTCCAACTCCACTATTGGATTTGCGAAGCCTGCGCCCGCTATCGTGATCGATTGAAGACGATTCGCCACATACTGCGTCGCTCACCCAATCAGGATCATCGAAATGAGAGGTCGTTACGCTCTTCTGCAACCCAAGCTCGTCTCACAGAAGCCTCCCGCGCCAAACACGGATAGCCGCGTCACTCTTCTCTAGCCCGACAGGTGCGTATTATTTGAACGATTAGAGGTTGCAGTTTTCTCTGAAATTATCAGAAACCATGTGAGGTCAGGTGGGGAGGAAGAGGGTGCGCCCTTCAAGGAGCACATTCAGATCACGAACGGGCGTCTATCGCACAGGTCGATCATTGGAACGCGTCAGGAGGCGTTTTGAGCAGCTTGGCGAACCGATTCTTGTCGATAGACTTCTCGTAGGCTTCCTCGGGCGAGATCCATTTCTTAGTCAGGAGGTCCTGGATCGCGTCATCCAAGATCTGCATCCCGATGGCTTTTCCTGTCTGCATGACCGATGCGATTTGGACCGTCTTGGCATCGCGAATGAGGTTGCTCACGGCGGACGTACAGACCAGGATCTCCAGCGCCGCACAGCGTCCTTTTCGGTCGACCCGCTTAAACAGATTTTGCGCGACGACGACTCGTAGCGCCGTGGACAGCGTATTCCTGATTTGTGGCTGTTCCCCATGGGGGAAGACTTCCACGATCCGATCGACCGTCTTGGCCGCATTTTCGGTGTGCAGTGTTCCAAAGACCAAGTGCCCTGTGGCTGCGGCTTCGACCGCCAGGGAAATCGTTTCGAGATCCCGCATTTCTCCGACGAGGATAATGTCAGGGTCTTCACGCAACGCACCGCGCAACGCCGACGCGAACGTCATCGTATGCAGTCCGACCTCTCGATGATTCACGATGCACCCCTGACTCTGGTGCACGAACTCAATGGGATCTTCGACCGTGAGAATGTGATCTTTTCTATTCTTGTTGGCATAGTCGACCATGGCCGCCAAGGTCGTGGACTTACCGCTGCCGGTTGGACCCGTGACGAGGACCAGCCCTTTTTTTAACATGGCCGCCCGCGTCAGGATCGGTGGGAGTCCGAGATCCTCAGCCGTCAGAACTTTGCTGGGGATCTTCCGGAACACCCCGCCAACGCCATACTTGTGATTGAAGAAATTGCAACGAAATCTGGCGAGCCCGGCAATTTCATACCCAAAATCCACGTCGCCCGTGGACTCGAACAATTCTTTTTTCGACCCCGGTGCGATCTCGTACAGCATCTCGTGGAGCACTTCCGTGGTGAGCACAGCGTGTCCGGCAATTCGTTCCAACTCGCCGTCGACCCGCAGGATCGGCGGCTGACCTGAAATCAAGTGCAGGTCGGACGCGCCGTGTTCTGCCATCATTCGAAAGAGATCGTCAATCTTAGCCATACCGCCTTTCAGCTCGATCCAGGATTGGGCTCGTGTCTCTCTGTTGGAGTATACGTGTTTATGAGGGAGCTACAAGAAAATCCGACACTCGAACAGAGGCACGCCGGCGATGTAGCGTGAGGATGTGGGTGTGTGTTGATGAGGCTTCCCACGACAGCTCAGGTGGGCGGTCCTGAGGGCAGTCGTGCATTGAGCGAGACGAGTAACAGGCGTATCTGTCGGTACAACAAGCGATCAAATCTGCGCTTCCTGCCATGCCGTCCAGCTGGGCGCTCCACGATTCAGCGTCAAGATGGAGAGGCAGGCGCTTGCCTGCGCACTGACACAAGGCCATTCAGTGAGAATCCGATGTTGTCCGCACAGTACACAATGCAGTGATCTTCTCTGAGTGAGAGTCGATCAGCGCTCATCAACGGCCAGAAAGAGTTGGCGCTGTACTTCGGGCAGTTGCCCTTTGGCAAGGACAGTGGGGGCAATCAATGCGAAGCCGTGCACGATGTGGGACACAATCACTGGTGCGCCTGAACCGGCCGAGACCATGCCAAGTTGTATGTCGAGTCGACTCCAGTTGGTTGGCCAAGCAATAGCTGCCGTCACGAAATCGTGGCTGGCGAGGATTCACGTCTTTAGCAGGCTGCAGGGTCGCTGAAACTCCGTGTTCCTCCGCCTGGTGCCGATGTCGACGTTTCCTCCAAGGTTTCCATGAAGAAAGTTGTCGGCGTACACCGAACAACCGGCAAGATGCTGGCGATTGTGTTCGAAGCCACCATCACCGCTCAGGTCCCACCTGCTTTCTCTCCCGTCTCCGAATCCGGCCATGTGTTGCAGAAGGTGGAAGTGTCTAAGCGTTTCGCCAAGCAAGTCAAACAGGTCATTGTCGAAAATATCGGCCCGAATATCTTGGCCCATTGATCCGCTGTTCCTTCCAAGTAGGCCGAAGGGACCACTCAGTCCTACTCGTCATCTGTATGCGTGGACTAGGAATGTGTAAGGTGACAGGCCCTGTGCGATATGGCGTTCAAGGAAGCTGTAGGCCGATCGGAAACGTCGCCGCATAGCCGTTGTTCGTGGTTGTCGTCTCCAGCATCAGTCGATCACCACCACGTCGGAAGATCCAATCATGTTGGTTTCGAGCAATGCGCGGTCCGTTCGCGGCATAGGGGGGAGCGGCATAAACACGATCTGTCAGCTCATCATCGAAGTACAATTGGGACGTGAATTCGAAACGTCGTTGAGCCATAGTTGCGGTGCGAATCTTGAAGTGAATGTGTACCGTCCGACCAGGATACCAACCAGGGTACACCGTGACAAACCGAACTTCGCCACGTGCGTCGGTGATCTGGTATCCGCGCAGAAACTTCTGGCCGAGGGTGGTGAAATCAGGATCCTGCACATCTGAATAGACGCCCGACGCATCGCAATGCCAAATGTCCACCTGGGCCCCTGGCAGCGGTTGACAGTCTCCGGAATGGAGGCGCGAGATCAGGAGGGTGAGAGCCAGTGCTGTACCGGGTCTGATTCGCCCGTCGGTCGGATCGGAGCGAATATCGACTCGATGTAAGCGCTCGTCGACAAAATACGGGCCTTCAGATTGTTCCGGTCGAGCCACACATGACGGTCCACGTGTGACTGCAACAGCGTGCCTAGGATACAGATTGCCGGCCATCAGCCAGGCCACACCCGTGGCGCCCAGATAGGCCATCACTTCACGGCGCGAAAGGAGGCGCCCCGCAGGCCTGTCTTCATGCGTCATCGCGTTCTCCTCCTTTCGAGCAGGAAACGTATCGAGTAAGCCGGCAGTCGCTCCCTGGGTGTGAGCGTCGCAGCCGTAGAATCATTCCATCAGCAGCATGGACGCCCTATCATACAGCCTGGACCGGTTGAGACACTATCCGAGAGGGCTGGCAAAGTTGGAATATCGTGCGCCGAGGAATAGAGGCGCTGGTTTTATCCAGGCATACCGCACCAGGCCATTCCGAATGCGAAAGAGAATCGATAGTAGAAGGTATCGAGGCGAGTGGGTTCCCGGATTTGGCTACGACGCCACGCTCAGGCCTCCGCTGTGTCAAGTTGAAAGTCTGATTGGATCGGCGCGAGATCGTATTGAATAGGAGAAAAAGACTGCGAGAGCCGAAGAACGATTGTGGAATGTGGGTTAGGGTAGGGGACGTGGTCCCAAGGCAGTTGCTTCTTGCCTGGAGCGTATCCAAGAACTCCGGTCCGCTCGCTGTTGACTCTCCCACAGGCGATACCGGAGCTCCTATGTCTACCAGCCGCTGTGTTAGACGGTGGCCGCTTCAACTTCTTTCGCGGCTTTGGCGGTGAGACTGTTTCTCCGATTATTGGCAATCGTCTTATCGATGACCGCTCCGCAGTTGATGCATTTCCAGGCATAGAAGGCCAGAAAAAAGTCCGAGAATCGTTCCAACATCATCAATCCTTTGCACTTTGGACAGTCCATAATTCTATTCTCCCTCGTTAAGTGAATGAACGTATTCAAGGGTGTAGCAATTTGCGGTCCAGGTCGATAATGCAGTGTTGTCAATGGCTTAGCGCTGTGGGTACTACCTATACGTACAATCATGTACGATCCATTGCACCGAAGTATTCATTTTTGTACGGCACATCGGAGGACGTATGGGGTGAGGCGTGAGGGGTAAGGATTGAGGAGTAAGGGATGAGAGCGCAGTGTGAAATGGGAGGTGTAAGGAGCAAGCTCGGTATGAGTGAGGGGAAGGGGGTTCGGCGACAAAAAGGAGACCGTGCGAGCTAGGATCCCAGGACAGGTCTCAGGCCGAGCAATTAGAAAAGGGTCCCCGTCCCTTTGTTTTGTTCAGGTTTTTCGTCGGAGTCGAGCGGTCAGTCCTTCATACACATCGCGGCGATGGCCGACGGCCATGAGATGAATCACGCGGGATTTTCGATCGATGGCATAAACGATTCGAAAGCGACGAACACGGTATTTTCTCAGCCCATCGAGCTCGCACTGAAGTGACCCTCCAATCTCGGGGTTTGTCGCGATGGCACGAATGGCGGCTTTAATGGAGCGTTTGAGATCAGGGTGCAGGGAGCGACTGACCTCCGCCACATGCGGAGGGATGTTCGGACGGAAGGGACTCACGCAGTGCGACGATTCTTGACCGGTGTAAATGGCTCACCGAAGACGTCCTCGAATGTGAGCCCCTTCTTGCTGTATCGATAGAACGCCTTGCTCCGATTGACTTGTTTCATCAAGTCTGGATCGCTCAGGACGTCCAAGGTCTCTTTCAGGCGCGCATACTCATCGACATTGATGAGCACAGCGGCGGGGCGACCGTTCTTCGTGACCACGACCTCCTCCTCACGCTCCTGCACACCAGCTACCAGCTCAGGCAACCGCGTCTTCACTTCGGATAAAGATAACATTTTGGCCACAGCCTACCTCACAATCCATCATGACCACAATTCTGGTCATCAGAATGCCTCGCGTGGCGGTAGCCCGTCAACCAGGGGAGGGGGATAGGCTGCTGCGCGCTACGGAATGGCCTGAGTTCTGTGTCCTTTCCCCTAGTGCTCTATAAAAGGTTCCCGACCCCTTTATTTCGAACCGCGTGTGCAAATAGCAAGAGAGAACCCGGCGCGCCAGGGTCTCTCTTGCAAGAGACCCTGGCGGCGTGAAGATGGCTGATTGCAGCGCTACTGCACTTCGACGGTGATGGTCTGGCTGGCGGCGACGAGGGCGTGGTCCTTCGTGGCACCGGTCACGGTGACCTTGTGCGTCCCTCTGCTCAGGCCCTTAAAGGTCCCTTGAAAGCCCTTCTGATACTCATTGTCCACGAATACGTGAGCATGAGCAGCTTGGGAGCCCTTGGTCAATTCATACTTCAGCTCAAAACTGTCGCTGACCTTCGCTCCGTCCTTGGGAGACGTAATCATAATCTTCGACCCGTCCTCTGCTGGTTTATCCGCTGCGAAGACCGGCGCTCCACCGAGACAACCCACTAACGCGATCCCTAACCCCATCAATCCGATACGTCCCATCACATGCATCACGACCTCCTTGTTTAAAACAGTTGAACAAACACTGCACCGTACCACGCCCTCTCATCGATCTGCTGGAATAGATTTCAGGGGGCTGATGGAAGAGGGCGGCCTCACCCTCTTCCATATTGGGGGATCGTGCAAGCAGCGCGTGATTGATATTGCCTGCTCCTCAATGAGCGCCCCCCACTCTCCACGCACTCGACCTGGTCATGCGCAAGCCGGCTCACACGTGATCGGAAATACGAGCTGGGTACAGCCGACAAGTGAGAGAGGTAGAGCAATTCGAGTGCCAGTTGAATTCTGTCAAAGGTTTGAAGAGCTAGGCCGAAGGACTCGCATACGTCTCCGGGCGACTATGAATTTTCAGTGATGTTCGACAATCGCTACTACTCGCTTCGTACATACCCCGTAGGTCAGGGCATGGTCTCGAGCTAGAATCAAGAAGCCGTTGCGGTCTTGTCGAACCTGTTTCAAATGACCGTGACGGATCTTGAAAAGTACCCAACTCCGGCGATTATGATTGCGAAGTAGATCCAGTGCCGTGGGGGAGAGAGTGGCGCGTGAAGAAGGAGGGACCATGGTACAGCGAATTCTGATCGGTATCAGTGCATCGTTGGCCGGGGTGCTCATCGCTTGGCTTGTGGCCAATGCGGGAGTCGGCATGAAGGCGCCTGACATGACGAACGAGACTTGGCTGAACAGCGCGCCATTACATTTGTCTGACCTGAAGGGCAAGGTGGTGATGGTAGAGTTTTGGACCTTCGGTTGCTATAACTGCCGAAATGTCGAGCCCTACGTGAAACAATGGCATCAGAAGTATGCGGACAAGGGTTTGGTGATCATCGGCGTGTATTCACCAGAGTTTTCGTATGAACACGATTTTGTGAAGGTGAAACAGTATATTCAAGAACACGACATCCGCTTCCCTGTCCCCATCGACAACGATTTCTCGACGTGGAATCGCTACTGGCCCGCGATGTATCTCATCGACAAGCAGGGTGTGATTCGCCATGTGCGGATTGGTGAGGGCGGGTATCAGGAAACGGAACGGTTGATCCAATCGCTGCCGGCGGAGACATACTGAGGTACGATGCTGAACCAGTTGTCACCACGCCTTCCAGTCGCCGTTGAAGCGGCGGTTCTCACGGTCACTCCGGGTCCATTCCCTACGCTCGGAACCTGCTCGATACGCTATTTGGCCATTCATTATGGCACGCAAGGTGACCAAACCAATCACAGCCGCTGTGGCTTTCAGCACCGAATGGTGGCTCGCCAGGGTTGCAGGTCTGCCTAATCCGGTGCTGTTGGCTGCGAATCGTTGCTGAAGTGTTTCCGGGCGCATCCGGAGTACAGGTGCTGTCCTTCGATTTCTGATTCCATCTTGTGGGCCAGTCGGCATTTTTCGATCATGTTCTCCCTCTGTACCACGTATGGTGGGGTACGGCTCAAAGTGCGATGGGGAATCTTGACGTGGGGACAGCGTGCGCACTACACTGCCCATATCCTGGTATTTAAGGAGGGGATTCTATGGCTAAACCACGCGTGCTCAGGAGCGGGAAGAAGTCGTTGGTGTTACAGAACGCGGCTGCGTTGACGACTCAGTTGGCGGCCGGCCTGGAAAAGATTGGGCTTGCGATGAAAAGCCGGACATGGCGACGAGAAGGTCGGGCAGGCCTGGGACCGCTACAACGGCAGGTCCTCACGCTTCTTCGGTCCAAACCCGGGCAACGTGCGACCGTGTCTACAGTGGCAAACGAGTTGGTTGTCAGACTTCCGACTGCGTCGGAAGTGATTGCCACACTTGAACGGAAGCAGTTGGTTCGGCGGCGCCGCGACATGAGCGATGGACGGGTTGTGATGGCGCAGTTGACGGCCAAAGGGAATCGGTCCTGTACGCCCTCTTCCCGAATGCCCGATCGGCTGGCGACTGCCGCGGAGACACTCTCGGAGTCGGAGCAGGTGGCACTCCTCAGGTCCCTAGTGAAGGTGATTCATAGTCTCCAAGACCAAGGTGAGATTTCTGTCGCGAGGATGTGTGTGTCCTGTCGCAGCTTTCGCCTCAATCAACACCATAATGCCGATGGGCCGCATCATTGCGACGCGCTGAACATTCCGCTCGGTGATCGTTCGCTACGTCTCGATTGCCATGTGTATGAACCGGCTTCGACCGCACAAGTCAATGAGGCCTGGGGAAACTACACTGGTTCTCGTACCGCCTAGGTCCAATAGTTCCAGCTTCGGAGGTGGGATTGGAATCGGTGGACTTGCAGGGAAGCAGGGGAAGCATGAATGGAAGAAGGACTGCCATTCTCTTCAAGAAAAGCTCGATCCGCTCATTAGAGGATGGATGGCTCGGGCCGGAATCCCATATGCCGAATCTGGGTCGGGAACTTCGGCGTCGTGAATCGAGGGGAATGGGCTTCTCTTCCGGTTGGATGGTTGGTGCGATGTTTGCGGCAGGCATGGCCGCCGGATGTCTGGTGATGTGCCTCTTCCACCGACGGTTTCGCACTTACTCGTAGGATGTTGAAAAGGCCCGCCCGCCTCGTGCTCGCCTCATGTTCAAGAATCGTGACAGGTGAAACATAAGACTGCCGACGGCACGTCTTCCAAAACTTTTCCATGTTGACGACTCACGGGTCACTGAACAACCGTTCGGGGAGCATCCTAATGGAGCGTTCTTCTGGTAGCCAAGAACTCTGCCGAAGCTTTTTTCTGCATCCTATTAGATCCCTCTCGCCTTCAATGCGGTCCAGTTCGATCTAAATATAAGAGGTGATCGGCTTCGATCTGCGAGAGTAGGTCGTCCAGTGCGGCTTGGACCGTTTCTGCAATGGGGGCTTGATCCGAAGCCGTGACCCACCGAACGCTCGATCCAATGGCTTCTTTTTCCACCAGGTACGACTTGATCGGCAGTTTTTCGGAAGAGCCTAGCGTTGATTCCAGGCGCAGACTGTAGCGGTAGTGGCTGCGGGATCGCAGTGTGAGCCAGGCTTTGACGGTCAGGGTCAGGTCAGCCGGTTTGTCGCTTACCGAAGCAAATGACTGGCGCGATTGAATATAGTGGATCACAGCAGCACCAAGGTCCTGGGCCGGCCAGTCAAACAAGACGATGCCCGGCCTGTGATCGGCTCCTTCCACTGCGAGAAAGGGCACAATGACTTGTAGCGATTGCGCGATGGCGGTAGGCGAAACAGCTGGAGGAGCAGGGGTGACGTGAATTCGGTGGACGCACCCCCAGCTGAGCAGCATGAGTGCGCTCAGAAGTATTCGAAAGGGTTGGCGCAGGGGGTGTCCGCCGTTCACGGATTTGTCATTGTGGGGGTGGGAGGACTCAGCAGGTCCAAATCCCTCAAGGCGCGCTGGGCCTGTTCTCGGTATGGCCTGTCGGTGGGATTCCTATAGGTGTCGATCACGCGTCGATAGGTTGCACGGGCTTGGGGGTATTGGCGCTTGATGGTGAAGTATTGGCCCAACGCGAGCCAGTTTGTGGCTGCAGCTTCGTTGGCCGTGGTCATCAACGAAAACTCTCGTTCAACGGCTGTGGCGCCTTGTTGCCCAGCCCGTTTTCTGACGGTGTCTCCCATTTGGCTCGCCATCGCTTCTATCTGCTCATTGTCCCGGATCGCAGATTCCACTCGATTGGATTTCAGGCTGTCATAGAATGCATCGGCATGGTTCTTAATCAGGTTCGCCCGTTCTTGGTAGGTATCGTGGGCACACCCGACTCCTATCAGGCAGCAGGCAATGAGCATCAGTGATCTGTAGGATGCGACTTGAGACCCTGTCATGAGTCGTTGCTCCTTGGTCTTTACCAGTTGATGATGGCCGAATAGGTTCGAGGCATTTTATTCTATCGAAGTCGAAGAAGAAACGCGACCGGCTGTTGTGAGATCTGGCAGTGCCCTCTAGTGACACATGAGTCTGAAGTATGGTAAGAATCCTGCTCTTTTTGTAAGCCCTGTTTTGTCCCCATCGTCTAGCCTGGCCTAGGACATTGCCCTTTCAAGGCAGTAACACGGGTTCAAATCCCGTTGGGGACACCAATCCTGCCTGTCATCTCCTCATACTCGATTCACTGTTTCCGTCTTTTCATTCCGTTGAGTGTGTCGTGTGAGCTGGACACTCGCCGGCGGTAGAAGTACGTCTTCTAGCAGGGCGGTGGAACGCCGATATCGGCATGCCAGAACGGCGATGGTCCGCACTTATGGTACAGAGAGGAGTATTCCGGTAGGATGGTCAAACATGCCGTTCAGCAAGGCCGTCGCGAAGGAAGGCCCGGAGGCGTAGCATTTCGCACCTGCCCACCGTACGCTGCCAAGACAGCTTTTACTCTAAGTGAGCTGCGTTGAGGATGCGTTCGATGCGAGAACGAAGCCGGCGGACTTTTTCAGCATCCTGTCAGAACGCGATGGCGGTGGAGACAGCCATGCGTGGACATCAGACGATGTTCTGGATGGGGATCAGCTTGATGACAGGGGCAATCTGTCTTGGGGCGCCAGAGCCGCAACTCTCGAAGGTCGGGCAGGCGGTTTTATCAGTCGAGGTGAATCGAGGATTGGATGGCGTGCCGATGGTCCTTATCCCTGCCGGTCCATTCACCATAAGGGAAGTCACGATGGTCTCCCAATCGAGCGTCCTGAACATACCGTGATGCGTGATGCCTTCTCTATCGATCGGTATGAAGTGACCCTCAGCCTTAACCGAAAGTTTCTGGAAGAGGCGAAACATAAATCTCCTCCGACATGGGACGAGGAGGAGGCGACGTCGGTTGGAGATCGCCCGGCCGTTGGGATGAGAGGGGACTTAGTAACCGCCTATTGCCGATGGGCAGGGAAACGGCTTTCGACGGAGGCTGAATAGGAAAGACCGCGGGGCGGATCGACAGGCGCCGGTATCCATGGGGAGAGATGCAGCCGTTCGTCGACAGGGCACACTATAACCGAGGCATGTGGGTCAGTGAAACGATCACGTTGACGGCGGTCACCAGCGGTCTCGAGGGGATGAGTGTGCGGCATGGGCTCAAAGAGGGCGGGAGAAGCCCAGTTGCTGTTTCTCGCATGGCGGGGAACGCGGCAGAATGGGTGGCTGACTGGTGTGAGCGCGATTATATATCAAGCGAGTCCAGGGCGGAATCCATCTGGCCCTGCTGCGATGTGGGTCATGGGCAGATGTACCGTCTGCGTTGCGGGTGACGGCGAGGCTCTCTGCCGAGCCGGATTGAGAGGATCGGACGATCGAATTTCGCTGTGCCATGGATAGGCCGAAGTGAAAGTCGCGCCGGCCTCGTGCAGGTCTGAGCACGTTGGTGATGCAGTAGATAGCGAGCCATGGTGGTTCATCCCATTCTGACTTTGCCGGACTGTTCCTATGATCGGTTCTATGCCTGAACGGTCTATCACACCTCTCATCATAGTTGCGCTGCTACTGGGGACGTGGTTGGCCCTCCGTTCCATCGAATCCCCTTCGGTTACACCGGCGCCTGTCTCATCGGTGACCGCGCTCGCCCCTGGCATGGTTCCGCTGGTCACCGGAGACGAACCGATCGCAGAAATCTTTACGAGAGCAGGCTGCTTGGCGTGCCATACGATTCCGGGTATTCCTGGGGCCAATGGTCGGGTAGGCCCGCCTCTTGAATTAGGGAACACGGGGCTTGCGCGATTGGCCGATCCGGCGTACCGAGGCCACGCGAAGACGGTACATGATTATGTCATTGAATCGGTCCTCGAACCAGGGCTGTTTGTCGTGCCGGGATATCCGGCCGGCACGATGCCGGCATGGTATGGCGCGAAACTCAGTGCCCTCGCGCTGGAAAAGATTGCGTCGTATCTTGAGCAGCAGAGGGGTTCCGCAGCTCAGTAGGCGCGGGACTGGTGTGCAGGGCTAGCGTTTACGTATGGGAGTGACGTTTCCTGATGCCCCCCCCTGGATTTTAAAGGCACTGCTCGTCGGGGCGCCTGATTTTTTGTCGAGGAGCGCGTTGACTGCATCGTCGCCTTTGAGACCTTCAAGCTTGATTTTGAGCCGGAGGTTGTTGGCGCTGTCGGCATTGATCAAGGCTTGTTCGAGCGAAATCCGCTCTGACTTATACAGTTGGAACAAGACATGGTCGAATGTCTGGCAGCCTTCATCCACCCCTTGCTCCATCGCTTCTTTGAGTGAATCGATCTCGGCCTTTTTGATGAGATCCTTCACGCGGGGTGTGTCGAGCATGATTTCCAGTGCAGGAGCCCGCTTCCCGTCCACGGATGGCACAAGCCGTTGAGAGATAATGGCGCGAAGATTCAGCGACAATTGGAGATAAATCTGCGCATGCCGCTCCACCGGGAAAAAATTCATGATGCGCTCGATGGCCTGGTTCGCATTGTTCGAGTGGAGGGTGGCGATGCAGAGATGCCCGGTTTCCGCGAAGGTGATCGCCGCTTCCATCGTTTCTGTGTCTCGGACTTCGCCGATCAGAATTACATCCGGCGCCTGCCGCAGGGTATTCTTGAGTGCATTTTGAAATGAGAGCGTGTCGAAGCCCACTTCTCGTTGCGTAATGAGCGATCGCTTATGATTGTGGACGAACTCGATCGGGTCTTCCACGGTCACGATATGGCCGGGATGGGTGGCGTTACGGTGATCGATCATGGCTGCGAGGGTGGTGGATTTTCCGGAACCGGTGGCACCGACGACCAACACCAATCCGCGCTTCGTCATGGCGATATCTTTGACAATCTGAGGCAAGCCCAGCTGATCGGCAGTCTGGATCTCGGCTTTGATATGGCGGAAGACCAATCCGACGTTCCCTCGCTGCCGGAAAATATTGACACGGAAACGACCGAGCTCCTTGTAGTAGAGGGCCAGGTTCATTTCCATCTTTTCCTCGAATTCCCCACGCTGCTGACCGCGCATCAGCGCCAGCGCGAGGGCTTCGAGTTGTTCGCTGGTAAACGGTGGCGCGTCGGTTTGTTGTGTCGCGCCGTGAATGCGATAGGCGGGAGCCGAGTCGACGGTCAAGTACAGGTCTGATGCTTCTTGATCCACCATGACTTTCAAGAGACTGCGAACATCCATCTCTGCCCCCGTTCTTGCTGCTTGTTCTCTTAGGCCGCGGTGCCTACCGCAGCTCCAAATAGATTTGGGTTCATGCTGCGCGATAGGGCTTCAGCCTTCGTGACGACTCCACGGTTCGCTAAGTCAGCCAGCGCCATGTCCATTGTTTGCATGCCGTCTTTCTGACTGGCCTGCATGATCCCGGGGATCTGGTGCAACTTGCCTTCTCGGATGAGATTTCTGACCGCAGTCGTGGCAACCATGACTTCGAGGGCGGCGACGCGTCCGCCCGATTTTTTCTTCAGCAGAGTTTGCGTAATGACGCCTTCCAACGCCTCGGCGAGCTGTGTGCGAACCTGGGACTGTTGGTTTGGGGGAAAGGCGTCGATGATGCGGTCGATGGTTTTCGGCGCGCTGGAGGTATGGAGTGTGCCGAAGACCAAGTGGCCCGTTTCCGCAGCAGTCAATGCGAGCTGGATGGTTTCCAGGTCGCGCATTTCACCCACGAGGATGATGTCCGGGTCTTCGCGGAGCGCGGATCTCAATGCGTTCGCGAAGGACAGGGTATGGACGCCCAACTCCCGCTGGTTGACCAGACATTTCTTCGTCTTGTGGACGAATTCGACCGGATCTTCGATTGTCAGGATGTGCCCCTCGAACGTGTTGTTCAAATGATCGACCATCGATGCCAGTGTCGTCGACTTACCGGATCCGGTTGGACCGGTGACAAGGATCAGTCCCTTTTCCCGATCGCAGAGCTGTCGTACGATCGGAGGCAAGCCGAGTTTCTCCATCGGAATGATCGTCGTGGGGATGTTTCGGAACACGGCGCCAAGCCCACGGCTTTGGACGAACACATTGACACGGAATCGGGCGATGTCGCCCAGCTCAAAGGAAAAGTCACATTCGCGCTTTTCCTCGAAGTTTTTCCGTTGGACATCGCTCATCATGTCATAGATCAGGGCGTGCGTTTCTTCCGTGGTCAGTGGAGGATGGTCGAGTTTCTTGAGGTCCCCGTTCAGACGGATCATCGGTGGCTCGCCGGCGCTGATGTGACAATCCGATGCGCCCTCCTTTGCCGTGTAGGTCAGGAGCTTCGAAATATCCATGAAGAGGACTCCTCGGTGAAATAGGATGATGGCTTGTCGGGTCTCCGCACTATGTCAGAGCATGATGCCACAGGGTGATGAGAAAGCAAGGGAATAGCCCTAACCCGCATGATTCATGACGCGTCTGCTGCACGCGCAGATACGCGGCTGCAATGGGCAGCCTCGCCGTTCTGCCTTTCGACGTACTGCACGAGTACGCCTCAGGGCTACACCTCTCCGAGTGCTCGTTTCGCTTCGCCTGTAGAGGCGAAGCGACGAACCGTTATGAATCATGCGAGCGATGCGGTTGTGTGAATTCTTCGGTGGTTTAGCGCGGAAGCTAGGGTAGAGAGGTGAGGCGCCGATCAGATCAGTCCTGCCGATTGTCCTGCGCGTTGAAATGCAGTGAGGGCGAAATCGATGTGGCTGGAGGTGTGCTCGGATGTCACCGTAACGCGGATACGGCTGGTGGCATCCGGAACAGTAGGCGGGCGAATTGCCGGCGCATAGAGGCCTTCTGTGAACAGGTGTTCGGCAAAGGTGAGCGCGGTTTCGGCATTGCCGACGAGGATGGGCATGATCGGGCTGACGCTGGGGGACAGGCTGAATCCCAATTGTGTCAACCCTGAGAAGAGCCGTTCACGGTTGGCCCACAAGCGTACACGTCGCTCCGGCTCCCGTTGCATGACTCGTAACGCTGCTGTGACGGCAGCAGCCGAACTCGGAGGGGGTGCCGTGGTAAAGATGAAGGACCGGCTCGTGTTCATGAGATAGCGGATCAATGTCGAGGGCCCAGCGAGGTAGGCGCCACTGCTGCCGAAGGCTTTGCCCAAGGTCCCCATCTGAAACGGGATCTGTGTCTCAAGGCCGAAATGTTCGGCTGTTCCTCGTCCGTGCGGTCCCATCACACCTGTGCCATGGGCATCGTCGATATAGAGATCAGCCTCATAGTCCTGGGCTAACCGACTGAGTTCGGGCAACGGCGCGAGGTCTCCGTCCATACTGAATAGGCCGTCGGTCACAATCAGGGTGCGTCGTGCCCGGCGCCGCTTCGCGAGAAGGGACTGGAGATGATTGATGTCGTTATGGCGATAGATGCGAAAGTCGGCTGCGCTCAGACGGCAGCCGTCAATCAGGCTGGCATGGCACAAGCGATCGGCCAGGATCAGTCCGTCTCGTCCGATCAATGCCGGGATGGTTCCAATGTTGGCAAGGTAGCCGGAGCTAAACGTCAGTGCGGCTTCTGTTCCCTTGAACTGTGCCAGCGCAGTTTCCAACTCTTGATGCGGTGGCAAAGAGCCAGAGACTAACCGTGCAGCTCCGGATCCGACTCCAAATCGTTGCGTCGCTTCGACGGCGGACTGAATCACCTCCGGGTGTCGAGCCAGCCCCAAATAGTCGTTTGAGGCGAACAGGAGGATCTGGCGCCCTGCCATCTCAACCGCCGGGCCGATGCCGGAATGGAGCGGAGTGAGGCGTCTGGTCAGATGTCGTGTAGCCAATTCGTGGAGTTGTTTCTCAAACATATAGAAGTGGCCAGGCATGAAGATGGGAGATGGTCGACCTTCTCAGAACCGACCGGCCGCTGCCGCGCATTGACAAAATCGTGACATCCTGAGTAAGTATAAGGCACGTACACCACTTGAGGAAACCGTCTCGCCCTCTCCGACGATCCATCCATGAGCTATCGTATCAAGGTTCCAGCAAAAACTCTTCCGGTCGATGAAGCCCACATGTTGAGTTCGCTGGACCATGCGCTGCATAGGGCCGGCAGTTATCGACTCCCCTTGCTGGTCGGTGTGGGAGTATTGGTGCTCGCGGCGGCCCTGGTCGGAGGAGTGTTGTATGTCGACCGCCAGGCAGCGCAGAAAGCCCAAGGCCTTGAACAAGAGGCGATGCGTTTCTTGACGGCCCCTTCCGCCAACGATCCTCAAAAGGCTGATCACGCGCTCAAGGAAGCGATCACGAGGTATCGGCAAATTGTCGAGCAATATCCACGAACCGCTACCGCACCACTCGCCTTGTATCATTTGGGAAATACATTGGTCCAGACCAATGAACTGAGCGCGGCGATTGAGGCCTATCAGCAATTTCTTACATTATACGGGTCGAATCCCTCAATGGCTGGATTGGTGCGACAACGGCTGGCCTATGTGTACTTGCACAAGGGAGACCGGGACCAGGCCGCGAAGGCACTCACCGGTATTTTGGATGCCCCCGGTACGTTGAACCGGGATCAAGCGTTATTTGAGCTGGCGCGGTTGGAAGAATCCCAGTTGCGGTCTGAGAAGGCCTTGGCGCGCTATCAGGAACTGATCGAGACCTATCCGAATTCTCCCTTCACCAGCGAAGCGACGATTCGGACCAAGATCTTGGATGCCAAGAAATCTCTAGAATCAACGTCTCCCCCCGCGTCGACAGCTCCGGCCATTGCTCCGTCACCTAAAAGCCCTCTAGCCCCTCCTTCCTCAGCAGGCAAGAAAAAATCCTAGCAGGCTACTGAAAAAATCGCTGTTCTCGCTCGCCCAGCCCCGTCGCGCCAAGACGCACCTTTCACCAAGCGGCGTCCTCGCCTCGAACGCATCCTCAACGCAGCCCACTCGGAGAACAAGCTGTCTTGGCAGCGTGCGGTGGGCAGGTGAGAGATGCGACGCCTCCGGTGCGTTCATCGGCTGCGGCCTTGCGTGGGACAAGGCGCGTTTCTGCACGCCAGGGTTGGGCGAGTGAGAAGGTTGGCATTGTTGAGCAGTCTGCGGGAGTGTGATGTTCTGTGGATCGCAGGAAAGGAGAGAACGTCTTTAGCGGCTGATAAGGAGAAAGTTGCCCGTTCGAATCGTTGAGCCAGAGAGATTATTCTTTTTCTTGAGCGTTCTGAGCGAGACCTTAAACTGTTTTGACAGTTTTTCCAGCGTGTCTCCCGGGCGAACTTTATACCAGCGAGAAGATCCGGTTGACGCAAACCGAGCTTTTACCGGAGCCGTAGGGAACTGATAGGCCGGAATACGGTCAATCAACTGTTCCACGTTCGCCTTCATTCCCACCGGAACTTTCAAGTGATAGACCTCGTTCCCGGGGGGAGTTGCGTCACGTCGTAGCTCAGGATTTAAGAGACGGAGCTCTTCATAAGGAATGCCGGTAGCATTGGCGATCGCGCGGAGATGGACGGTTCGTGCGATGATCGCTTCATCGAATTGATGCGGTGCGGCAGACTCTTGAGTGAAGCCGTATCGGTCTGGGTTCCTCGCAATGATCGTCGCGGCCATAAATCGCGGCACGTATTCCTTCGTCTCTCGTCGAATCAATCGCGTTTTTGAGATCTCGGAAAAGCTCTCGGCCTTAGCCTTGTGGAGGGCTCGCATCACCTTGCCTTCTCCGGCATTGTAGGCGGCCATCGCGAGCGGCCAGGTACCGAAGAGGTCGTAGAGATCGCGGAGGTACCGTGCCGCAGCAACCGTTGACTTGATGGGATCTCGACGTTCATCAACGTAGTTATCGACGCGGAGCCCATAGGCCTTGCCCGTGCCCTTCATGAACTGCCAGGGGCCCGTGGCTTTGGCTCGTGAGTAGGCGTGGGGGTTGAAACCACTTTCCACTAACGAGAGGTAGACCAGATCGCTGGGAAGGTCGAATTCCGTGAAGATTCTGTCGACGAGTAGACGGTAACGGCTGAGTCGGAACAGCCACTGTTCGAAGCGATCGTGGATGGTCGTATTGAAGTAGCGAATGTGGGATTGGACTGAGGGGTCCATGACAATCGGCACATTATAGTTCGCATATTCCGTCTGACCTGAGGCATGCGTGGAAGAGTCTGGTGTCTGAGTCAGTTCAGCCGGAGGATCCAAGGCGTCTGCAAACCGTGCAATCGCCGGTGAGTGTGCGGCTGGATTCAGCAGTAAGAGGTCTTCAACCCTCGGAACAATGCTCGTTGAGGCTCTGTGCTGATCGGCAGCTTCCGATAGCGGGCCTTCTTCGGTATCGAGCGGGACAAGATTTGGGTCTGGGTCGTCTTCCGTTGGATCGTCTGTCGCTACGTTCTCGTCCACAAGCGTGGACGGGTCAATCGTATCGGGTTCGGAAGGAGTCGCAGCCTGCACAACTGTAGGAGCGAGGAAGCTGAACCACATTCCGAGGAGGAGCGCCATTGAGAGGACGGGATGTCCTGACTTGAGAGGCCTCATCGAAGTGCGGTGGCAATTAGTATCGTGTGGGAGGTGCGTCATGTTCTGTGAGGCTAGACTATCGGTGGACTATGTTTGTGTCAAGGGATTGCCGGAGGAGTGACATCCATCCTTTGGTCGCACAGAGAGAGGCGTCTATCGCGCGCCCGAAATTGCAAACCAAAGTACTGCGGTATCAACCCCCGCCAACAGTTTGGAAACGCATGTGTCTGCACGGTTCCTTGCCTTGACAGCTTTTGAGAGGCAATGGTATCGTCCGACGTTCTCGCGAAATATTGTTCACGTTTTATCCGGTTAGGAGGATCAGTCGATGCTGAAGCGGTATTTGCTGGCTCCCGGTCCAACCCCTGTGCCCCCCGAAGTGCTGCTGGCCATGGCGAGGCCCATGTTCCATCACCGCGCCCCCGAGTTCGACAAGATATTTGCTGAGGTCCGTGATGGACTGAAGTGGCTGTACCAAACGAAGAATAACGTGTTGATATTGGCGGCTTCCGGAACCGGAGGCATGGAAGGGGCCGTGTCGAACTTTCTTTCTCCCGGCGACAAGGCGCTCACCATTAATGGGGGAAAGTTCGGTGAACGATGGACCAAGCTCTGCAAGACGTTCGGAGCAGAAGTCACAGAAATTAACGTGGAGTGGGGGCGAGCCGTCAATCCCCAAGCAGTGGCCGATGCGTTGAAGAAAGATCCGGGAATCAAAGCGGTCTATGTACAAGCGAGCGAGACATCTACGGGTGTGGCGCACGATGTCAAGGCACTTGCGGAGATCATGAAACCCTATGGCGAGACCATTCTGGTGGTGGATGCGATTACCGCGCTCGGTGTATTCGACATCAAAACCGATGAGTGGGGAGTGGATGTGGTCATTACAGGGTCGCAGAAGGCGCTGATGCTCCCGCCGGGCCTGGCATTTGTCAGCGTGAGCGATAAAGCCTGGCAGTTGGCAGACAAGGCGAAGAACACCGCGTTCTATTTCAATTTCAAAAAAGAGCACGAGAACCAGCAGAAGAATCAAACGGCCTATACGCCAGCCGTGTCCCTCATTGTCGGGTTGCAGGAAGTGCTGAAGATGATGAGGGCGGAGGGGCTTGATGGAGTGTTCGCCCGCCAAGCCATGCTTGCGAAGGCCATGCGTGAGGGGATGCAGGGCGCCGGACTTGCGCTGTTTCCCAAAGAATCACCCAGCGATGCCCTCACCGCCGTGTGTGCGCCGGAAGGCGTCGACGGACAGGCTATCTACAAGAATCTCCGTGTTCAATACGGTATGACCGCGGCAGGTGGGCAAGATCATTTGAAGGGAAAGATCTTCCGGCTCTCCCACATGGGCTACATGGACCGTTTCGATATCATCACGGCTGTGGCAGCCGTTGAAATGGTGCTCAAAGGGCTGGGACATCCTGTGAAGCTTGGGAGCGGTGTGGCGAAGGCGCAAGAAATTCTCATGGCGTAGGGGTTTCACCTCGAAACTTCTGCGGTAGGGCAAACACAATGGGCATGAAAATTCTCATCAGCGATAGCCTATCGACACAGGGCGTGGAGCTGCTCGAAAAGGCCGGGTTCACGGTTGTCGTGAAATCCAAAATGCCGAAAGACGAGTTGTTCAAGGAGATCAAGGACGCCGATGGGCTGATCGTACGGTCCGGCACCAAGGTGACGGAGGAGCTGATCGCGGCTGCTGAGAAATTGAAAGTGATCGGGCGGGCCGGGTCCGGGCTGGATAACGTCGATACGCCGGCAGCCACTCGTCGCGGCATTGTGGTCATGAACACCCCTGGCGGCAATACCGTCACGACGGCTGAGCATACCATGTCGATGATCTGGGCGATGAGCCGGCGCATTCCTCAAGCCACCGCGTCGGTGAAGGCCGGCAAGTGGGAAAAAGATAAATTCATGGGGGTCGAACTCTACAGCAAGGTGCTGGGCATCGTCGGCGCGGGGCAAATAGGCAGCTATCTCACGAAGCTGGCGCAGGGAATCGGCATGACGGTGGTCGCCTACGACCCCTATTTGTCCGAGGAGCGCGCGCAGAAGATGGGTGTCACCATGCTGTCGCTGGATGACGTCTTCAAGCGCGCCGATATCATCTCTGTCCACACGCCGTTGACGCCTGAGACCAAGGGCCTCATCGATGCTCGAGCGATCTCGACAATGAAGCCGGGAGTGATGATTGTCAATTGCGCGCGCGGCGGGATTATCCATGAGGGTGATCTGTTCGATGCGCTGAAGGTCAAGCGTGTGGCGGCTGCCGCGTTCGACGTGTTTGAAGAAGAGCCGGTGAAGGCGGATCACCCCCTGTTGACGCTGGATAATTTTATCTGTACACCGCATATCGGAGCCCAGACGGCCGAGGCGCAAGAGAATGTGGCCGTCGGGATCGCGGAGCAGATTGTCGATTATTTCACCAAAGGGATTGCCCGCGGAGCGGTGAATATCCCCTCTGTCTCTCCTGAGTTGCTCCCAAGGCTCCAGCCCTACCTATCGTTGGCCGAGCAGCTTGGGAAGTTGCTCACGCAGTTGTGCGAAGGTGGACTCGAGCGCGTGACCGTCGAATACAGCGGAGAGGTCACGAGTCTGTCGATCGCGCCGCTCACGATCGCGGTGTTGAAGGGATTATTGAACCCGATGATGGAAGCGCCGGTGAACTATGTGAATGCGCCGATCATCGCGAAAGAGCGTGGGATCGAAGTCAAGGAAGTGAAGAGCTCCGATGCAGGCGATTTCACCAGCTTGATTCGTGTGCGAGTGGAGGCCGGGAAGCGATCGTATCAGGTGGCCGGCACGCTTTTTCACAAGAAAGATCCGCGGGTTGTGGAGATCGATCAGTTCAACGTTGAGGTGGTACCTGAAGGACATATGCTGCTGATCCTCAACGTCGATCGCCCTGGGGTGATCGGAATGGTGGGGAAAGTGCTCGGCGACAACCAGATCAACATCGTTCGAATGCAGTGCGCGCTTGAAAAGCGTGGCGGGAACGCGATGCTCATCATTGGCTCCGATGCGGCATTCCCGGACAAGGTGCTTGAGACGATCAAATCCAGCAAAGACATTCTCTCAGTTAAAGTCGCGGCTCTGTCCTAATTCACGCGCACTATCCATCAGGTCAGCTATGGTCTCCGCTCCTCCGAAGCCACGCAGTTCTTCGGGGCAGGTCCCCTCGTCCCGTGCGCGTTCGCTCGTCCCCGTGGGGATGGCGACGATCCTTCCTCATGCCGCGAAACAGGTCCGCCGCCTTGAAGAACAGTTACTCGCTCAAGTCAACGGGTGGGGCTACGATGAGATCATTCTTCCCACCTTCGAGTATCTGGACGTCTTGGCTCCCGGGCTTGAGCCGGAACTGATCGAGCACTGCTATCAGTTCGTGGATCGGACCACGGGGAGGACGCTGATCCTCCGTCCGGATGCCACGGCGCAGATCGCCAGGACGGTGGCAATGGGGCTCACGGGCGCGACCCTGCCGTTGCGTCTCTCCTATCGAACGTCCGTGTTTCGGTATGAGCAGGAACATGCCGGGCGCGGCCGAGAAATTTTTCAGGTCGGAGCCGAGCTCATTGGCCTGGACGATGTGACGAGCGATAGCGAAGTGATCGGTCTGATGATCGAGTGTCTCCATACGATCGGGCTGCAGTCGTTTAAAGTGTCGCTTGGGCATGTGGGCTTTATTAAGGGACTCCTGAAGCGATCCGGATTGTCTGCGCAGGGACAGAAATCGGCTGAACAGGCGGCAGCGCGAAAGGATCTGCCGAGACTCGAAGAGATCCTTGCCGGCGAACGTATTTCAAAGACAGCGGCCCGCGCCATTCGTGAAGCGCCTGAGTTGTACGGCCAAGAGGAGGTGCTGGCACGTGGACGGGTTTTGGCGGCCGGAGATCCAGCGTTGGCCGCTCCGCTCGAACGGCTTGCCCAGGTGTATCATCTGCTCTGTGCGGCAGGTCACCGGGATTCATTGCTTCTGGATCTGGGGGAATTCCGTGGGTTCGATTATTATGATGGCGTCGTGTTTGATGTGTTTGCCGAAGGGATGGGGGCGGAATTGGGTGGCGGCGGACGGTACGATCACTTGATCGGTCGATTCGGCAGACCATTGCCCTCAACCGGTTTCGGGTTGGATGTCGATCGGCTCTTCCGCACGATAGATTTTCCTGAGGAGGGGTCTGTCTCGGCGCGCGTGGATTATCTTGTTGCCGCACCAAGCCGGGCGACTGGTCGATTGACTGCGGTCGCGGCCCAGTTGCGTCGAACTCGCTCCCGCATCGTGCAGCAGACGATGAAGGGAAACGACGCGGCGCTCGTGTCTGCTGCAGTGACGGCTGGGTTGACCCAGCGAGCCGCATCCCTGGTGGTGGTCGGTGCGCCAGGAACTGGTCCTGACGAGGTGTTGGTGGTCGAATCCCTCGCGACTCATAGGCAGGGCGGTCGAGCCCGCAATCTGAGCCGTCTTGGAAAGAAGATGGGGCTTGCCGATTTGGTGGCTGCGGCTCGTCGGCAGGTCAAGGAACGATCATGAAATCCATGTCAGCCGCCGATCTGTCCCAGCCTAAACTGCCCCCTCAGAATGTGGAGGCCGAGCAATCGGTTCTCGGCGCAGTCCTCCTCGACAATAGCGCGATGGCTAAGGCGATGGAACTGTTGGTCGAAGAGAACTTCTACCGCACATCGCATCGGAAGATCTATCGTGCGATGTTGGAATTGTCGGATGTCGGAGAAGTGATCGATCAGATTACGTTGACAGAACGGTTGAAGGCGCAGGGAGAAATCGAGGCTGTCGGGGGAGCCGCCTATCTCGCAGAGCTTGTGCAGAGCGTCGCCAGCTCGGCCAATATCCGCTATCACTGCAAGATCGTGCGCGACAAGGCGCTGCTGCGAGAGTTGATCAATACCTCGACGGAGGTTCTTACGCGTGGCTACGAAGGCAGCTCGTCCATCGACGACCTGCTCGATTTCGCGGAGCGGTCGGTGTTCGGCATCGTTCAGGGGAAACTGGATCGGTCGTTTACCCCTATTAACTCCATTATTAAGGAAAGTCTCGACCTTGTCGACAAACTGTCGAAGCGAAAAGAACAGGTCACGGGCGTCCCCACCGGCTTTTACGATCTCGACGACATCACCGCCGGGCTCCAACCCTCCGACCTCGTGGTCATCGCTGGGCGGCCTAGCATGGGGAAGACGAGTTTGGCGTTGGGGATGGCCGTACATGCCGCCATCCACGCAGGGGCCGTGGTGGGAATTTTCAGCCTGGAAATGTCGAAGCCGCAGATCGTCCTCCGCATGTTGAGTTCAGAAGCGCGAGTCGATTCGCATGGTCTCCGAACCGGCAAGCTTCAGAAAGAGGATTGGTGGCGACTGGCGGAAGCGGCAGGCCGACTGGAGCAAGCGCAGATCTATATCGACGATACCGGCGGCATCACCGTGCAGCAGATGCGGGGGAAGGCGCGCCGGTTAAAAGCCGAACGGGGGCTGGATCTCTTGATTGTCGATTACCTCCAGCTGATGCAGGGGCGGAGCGATTCGGAATCCCGGCAGCAGGAAATCTCGGATATCTCCCGCTCGCTGAAAGCCTTGGCTAAGGAGCTCAACGTGCCGGTCGTTGCGCTGTCGCAGCTCAGCCGTGCAGTGGAAGCGCGCAAGCCACCGATTCCGATGCTGGCGGATCTTCGCGAGAGTGGCGCGATCGAGCAGGATGCCGACGTCGTCATGTTCATTTACCGTGAAGACGTGTATGACCAGAATTCCGAACGGAAGGGCATTGCCGATATTCTCGTGAGCAAACATCGCAACGGCCCGATCGGGAGAAAGGAGCTCTTCTTCCACGACCGCTTTGCGAAATTCGAGAGCCTCGACAATCGAGAAGTCGTTTGACCCTGTCTTACCCCGCTCGTATAATCTTTTTGAGCTGTGTAGGTAGATAGGCTGAAGACCGAAGGCGTTTAGCTGTCAACCTGAATACCTGAGCCGTTACTCTACATCCACCAAGAGGATTCTGCGATTGTTCACGACGAGAGTTATTCCGAGCCGAAAGGCGAACAGCCGAGGTCTTACGTTGCTCTCTCGTGTGGCATGTGGGCTGATCGCCCTGATGGTGGGCGCCTGTGCCGCTGCGCCCCAGACGCCTGGACCGATCCCGGCCGCTGCCGATACGCCCAAGCCTGCGCACTCGATTCATCCCCCCGATGCCGGCGCGTCGTATCATTTCATGCTGGGCTACCAAGCCGAGCTCGCACAGGACGTCGATCGTGCGATTCAGGAGTATCAGGCTGCACTGAAGGCAGACCCATCGTCCCAGTCTATGAAAGCCAGGCTGGCCGGTCTCTATTTTTCGCTGGGTGATATGCCTAATGCCGTACGCTATGCAGACCAAGCGTCGGAAGGCCTGGGTCAAGACGGTCAGCTGCTCACGCAGATGGCGGGGATTTTAGCCAGTGCGGGGCAAGGGGAGCGCGCGGTGACACTGTTGGATCGCGCGATCGAGGCCGATCAGACATCCGGCGATCCCTATTTTACGAAGGGATTGTTGCTCCTGAATCTGAAACGGCAGCCCGAGGCGGAACAGGCCATTCGAGCCGGACTGGCGCGGGCTCCTGAATCGGCGGTCGGTCATTATCACCTGGCGCGCATGCTCCTCGATGCGGGGAAGGCGGAAGAGGCGGCGGCAAGTTTGGAGCGGGCGATTGCAGTCAATGCGTCGTTTGAACCGGCCTATCTCGCGCTCGCCTCGATCTCTGAATCGAGGCAGGCCCAGGATCGCGGGATCGCCGTACTACGGAAATATCTTCAGGCGGTGAATCCTCGAAGCCGAGGTATCCGGCACCAGTTAGTTCGACTCTATGTGGCGACGAAGGATTATCCTGGTGCCAGGAAAGAATTGAACGAGTTGCTGCTGGAAGACCCTTCGGACCTCGATGCGCAGCTTCGACTGGCGCTTCTGTATGGGGAAGAAAAGGATTATCCCAAGGCCATCGACCAACTGGTCCAGATTCTCAAGGCGAGGCCGACGGATCTCAAAATCAGAGATTACCTCGGGTATCTCTACGAAGAGGCCAATGATACGAAAAAGGCCGTCGAGACCTACACGTTTAACGTGCAGCTTGAGCCGTCTTTCTTCGAAGGACATCTGCATCTCGGCCTCTTGTTCTATCGATTAAAGCAATTTCCCGATGCCGTCACGCATCTGACTCAGGCCATCACGATTAATCCGAAACAGCCTGAAGCCCACATCGTGCTGGGATTGACCTATGTGCAGAAGGACCAGTATGACGATGCGGCAAGGGTCTTGGAGGAAGGGATCGGTCAGAACCCCAAGCACGCCGATTTGTATTTCAATCTTGGCACGGTCTACGACAAGCTCAATCGATTCGATGACGTCGTGCGCGTCATGGAGACGGCCATCAAGCTGGACCCCCATCATGCCGACGCGCTCAATTATCTCGGGTACAGTTATGCAGAGCGGGGGGTCAAGATCGATCAGGCGCTCTCATTAACCAAACGGGCCGTCGCGCTCAAACCAACCAACGGGTACTATATCGATAGCCTCGCCTGGGCCCTGTTTAAATCCGGCTCGTTGACCGAGGCCTTGACGGAGATCAAGCGCGCCCTGTCGCTTGCCGGGGATGACCCGGTGATCTACGAGCATCTTGGCGATATTTACGCCAAGCAACGGAACCTCTCAGACGCCCGTGAGTCCTGGCTCCATGCGCTGGAACTCGATCCCTCCAATACTAAGCTCATGGACCGATTCCGTGAACTGGGAATGGGCGACCCGGCGCAAGAGGAACGTATCCAACAGGCTAAACAGCGTGTATCTGAGAAGATCCCAGCTCACTAACACATCCCTCCGCTCTGAAGAGTAGCGCTAGTTTCCCCTAGCCTCATTCGCAGCTCTCACCTCGATTTTTATGATAGCCATCTCTTTGAGTCCTCTCCGTTGCGTCTGACGAGCTGACTCGGGCTAGCCTTCTCACGCTCAATAACTGTTTCCACAGATTGTTTCTTTCCTGCAAGAGGGTAAAGCGCCCAGACACTTCCTCTTCCATAGAGAGACCATGGAGGGCGCCAGGTCCTGTGCAGTGGGTGACAAAAATTGGCAGATCAGAGCAAAAGCTGAAGAGTCGCCCAGCAACTACTATCTGTTGCACGGCAGGCTAACAATCATAACATTTTGATACTTAAGAGAACTCAGTCTTTCATGGGCCTGGTCTCGTATCGGGCATCGAACCTGCTTAAGGACCAGGTAACAGAAATCGGATGCGAGATCCGATGAGAATGAAGCAAGCAAGGGTGTGAAGGGGGAAGGTCAGTGAACCATCAACAAGGAGGCAGTACGATGTGTAAGCAGGTGAAGGGACAAAAAGGTTTCACCCTCATCGAGTTGATGATCGTCGTAGCGATCATCGGGATCTTGGCGGCCATCGCTATCCCGAACTTCATCGCCTATCAGGCGAAGTCGAAGCAGGCAGAGGCGAAAGTGGCTCTTGGGGCGATCTTCACTTCAGCCGTGGCCTTCAATGCCGAATCGGTTCCCAATACCTATCTGCCCACTAATATCGGGCTGATCGGGTATCAGCCATCTGGTTCGCCGCGGTACTCGTTCTGGTATGCCGTCGGTGCGGCAGCTCCTGGTGCCGCCGACTTTTTCACACCAAGGCCGCTTGTGGCACCCGGTGGTTGTGACACAGACAGTACAACTGCCGTTGCCCCAGCTGTTGCGGCAAGTGCGACTGGGTTTACCGCAGGCGCGAAGGGGAGCATCGACGGTGACATAGCCTGTGATGAGTGGATCATGAACGACATGCGGGGCTTGCTCAACACGAAGAACGACGTGTCTGCGACAAGCTAACACGTTGCTCTAAAGCGGTGAGATCACCGCTGTGGAAAGGGGGAGAGAGGCCGTGCGGTCTCTCTCCCTCCGTCGTTTGGAGAGAAAACAACAGAATATCTTGACAGGATTTGAGGCAACTTTTACGTTGATTGTATCCTGATCACAGTTGAGTCACACAGAATCTCGTCGACTCATGGTTCCAATGATCGAACATTGTGAGAAAGAACAGTCGGTCAATGCCGAAGCAGGAGGGGCCACTGCCAGTCTCTTGTTGGGTCTCGACAGGATTCTAGACGTTCCCCTGAAGCAACAGCTGTTATCCCGGCCTCTCTCGGCGTCGGTTCTTCTTCTCGGAGGCCTCATCGTCCTCTCCCCCTTGATCGAGGGCGGGACTACGCACCTACCCGTTTTGATGATGCGTCTGCTCCTCCTCGGCTCAGCCCTTGTCTGGACGATTCATCGGATGAGGGTGGGAACCATTCTTTTGACCATGAACCGCTTCCTGCCCCTCGTCGCGCTGTTCTTGGGCTGGGCGGGCCTTTCCTTATGGTGGGCGCCCTATAAAAACCCGAGCCTCCAATGGTTCATCAGCCTCCTGATGTACGCACTGTTATTCGGAGTGGTGATCCAGGGTATCCAGATCACTCGGCAGATACGGCATATCGTCATGGTGTTGGTGGGGATGGGTCTGTGCGAAGGAGTGCTGGGGATTGTTCAGTACGTCTGGCTTGGGGAGGCCAGGGCCAAGGGCACGTTCTTTAACCCGAATTTTTTTGCGATGTATGAAGTCGTGACCCTGTCTATCGTGCTTGGCCTCTTAAGCGGTGTCCAGAGGGGTGAGATGAACAAATGGCAGAGTGCGGTCCTGTGGGGCATCTCCGCGATCACGTTTTCAGCATTTATGGTTGCCCAGTCACGCGGAGCGCTGCTGGCATTAGTCACCGCCGTGACGTTCATCGGTTGTTATCGATTCGGGAAGATTGCGCTGCTGGTCCTCATCGTGAGTCTCATGGCAGGGATGGTGATTCCCAATCCTCTCAAACAGCGGATGGTCGAGGTCTCAGCGCAGGACCCCTATGCCTTCAGCCGAATCGATATTTGGAACAACTCGCTGGAGCGCGTGGTCGATCGACCGCTGGGCATCGGGCTGGGGATGTATAAATACGCCTCGTTCCAGTATCGGTTTCCCATTGAGTCGAACATTGTTCGATATGGGAAACGGGCCGAGTCAGCTCATAACGAGTATCTCCAGATGGCGGTCGAATTGGGACTGGGCGGGCTCGCGATCTTCTTGCTTGGCATCGGGGTATGGGGGAGAGAAGTCACCGTGGCGTTGCGCAGTGATTTGGAGCCATGGGAGCGAGGGCTCGTCACGGGGTTGACCGGCGCCGTGCTGGGCATCTTAGCTCATGGTGCGGTTGATTCTGTCTTTCATGAACCAGCCTTGGTGATTTTGCTGATTGTGTGCGGAGGCCTCGTCCTTACGCTTCAATCAATCAAGAAGCCTGACATCTCACCGCGAAGCCTGCCGTTTTCGTACCATCCGGTGCGGCTCGCTTTTATTCTAGTTTGTGGAACCGTGCTGGCGATCCTCACTATCCAGCCGTCAGCCGGGTGGTATGCCTATGAGCGAGGGCAGGCCGAGGCCCAGGCGGGGCGGCAGGGTTCGGCATTGGACTGGTTTCGCCGGGCATCGCTGATCGACCCCGGCACGACCGGGTATCATGACGCTGTGGCACGGGTACTAGTTCAGCTCTTCCATCAGTCGAGCGATCCGGAGTGGTTGGTGAAGGCCGTTGAGGAGGAAGAGCAGGCCATCGCGCTCAACCCAATGGATGGACGCTTCCCCTATCGGTTGGGAACAATCTACGGTGTATTGGCTGAACAAAAACCGGCCAAGGCTCAGCGCAATCTCTTGCTGAATCAGGCTGCACAGGCATACGAACAAGCTATTCAAGCCGATCCATACTCGCCGCTGAACTATCTGGCATTGGCCAAGATTCGGTTGCCGGAAGGGCGGGTGGAGGAGGCGAAATCATGGTTACAGCGAGCCGTGGTCACTGAGCCAAACTTCCTGCCGGCCCGCGCGGTCCTTGCGGAACTCTCACTCAAGGCTGGAGAGCACAGAGTCGCACAATCGGAGTTCGATGCGATCGTTGCGATCAAGAGAAAGTACGAGGGGTGGGTCTTGAACGATCTTGAGCGTCAGTTCTTAGATATCGATCTCTCTCCACTCGGGAGAGCATTGGCGCTGGAGTTCACGCGATGAGCGCCATACCTCGACAGTTAGCCCTCTGGGTCATTGGGGTAGTAACGGCAGTTTTCGTGGGGATGCTTCAAATACCACTGGCACAATGGAGCAATGTCAAGCCAAAGCTTCAGCACTTGACGTATCTGCCAAGCGGAGAATTTCTTCGGATCGCCTCGTTGGGTTATCGGGAGTTGGCTGCCGACCTTCTTTGGCTTCAAGTGATCCAGGTGATGGGGGAGAGGAAGCTCTCAGAGGAAGCCGGGCAGTGGCTGTATCACGCGGTGGATCGGATTACGACACTCGACCCCAAGTTCGTGCGGGCCTATGAGGCCGGAAGCCACGCGCTCTGCATACTGGTTTTAATGCCTGAAGAGAGTAACCGTCTTTTGGAAAAGGGCATACGGCACAATCCTGAAGAATGGATGCTTCCGTTCTTGTTGGGGATCAATTATTACTTCGAATTGGGGGACGATGAGAAGGCTGCAGAAGCGATGGCCAAGGCGGCTCGTATTCCCGGAGCTCCGGAGAGGCTTGTGAGTTTGGCGGCAAAACTGTTCGTATCGGCCAAATCTCCCCAACAAGCGGTCGAATTGTTAGCTAAGGTATATGAAGAGACCTCAGATGAGAATGTTCGGAAGATGGTGGAGGCTCGCTTGAAAGAATCTATCGTTGAACGGGATCTCCAAATCTTGGAGCAGACGATCAGCCGATATCAGGCCAATCATTCGCGTCGGCCGGAGCGATTGGAGGATCTAGTGGGACCGGGGTTGCTTCGAGAATTACCGACAGAACCGTTTGAAGGACGCTACCTCTATGAATCTTCGACGGGGGTTGTTCGGAGTAGTGAAGTAACCGAGCGTATGCGAATCACGACCCGTAGACGAGCCGAATAGACGTCATGAGGTTTGGGAGCTGCTGTGGCGGGAGGGTAATGTTCGGTTGATGTAAAGAAGAAAGGTGAAATCGGTCCGGTACGCGATGAGGAATGTCCAGGGTAGAGGATTCCCATTGTGTCCTAAATTCACGAAAGCTTGAACATTCTCGCGAGGCTGCTATGATCGAACCGATGAGAAATTATTGCAGGGGAGATCAACGTGCAGCGGTGGCGTTTCCAACAGGGGCAACATTCCCCTCGGACGATTCGTTGTACTGGATAGGTGGCCAATGGATGCAATAGTCGTTGAGAGACTGACCAAAACGTACAAGCCGGTGTGGCCTTGGCTGAAGGAAACAACGGTGCTTTCCGATGTGTCGCTGTCGGTTGGGCAGGGGGAGATTTTCGGATTCTTAGGGCACAATGGCTCAGGCAAGACGACCACGATGAAAATTCTTCTGGGGCTGCTCAGAGCCACAGGTGGTCGCATTGAACTCTTGGGCGCGCCTGTGACGGACGTCGCTGTTCACTCCCGCATTGGATATCTGCCGGAGTCTCCTTACTTTTACGATTATCTTACGGCAGAAGAGTTTCTGTGCTTTTATGGAAAACTTGCCGGGTTGTCTCGTGAAACGGTTCGGCAGCGCACCCCTGAGTTACTGGAGCGTGTGGGCTTAACGGAGGCTCGGGATAGGCAGCTCCGGAAGTTTTCCAAGGGAATGCTCCAACGAATCGGTCTTGCCCAGGCCATCATCCACGATCCTGAACTTGTCATCCTCGATGAGCCTATGTCCGGTCTCGATCCTATCGGGCGCAAGGAAGTCAGAGATTTAATTCTGAGTCTTCGAGATCAGGGCAAGACCATCTTCTTCAGCACGCATATCGTGTCCGATGTCGAGATGATCTGTGACCGAGTGGGTATTTTGGCAAAGGGCAAGCTGCTGGCATCAGGCCGTATCCAAGATCTCGTCAATAAGCACGAGGCTCAGTCCGTCGAGGTTGTCTGTGACGGAGTGGTCGGCGATGATTTCGCTGCCATCAAGCGCAAGGCCACCCGCATCTTGCAGAGAGGCGTGCGTTGTTTAATGATCCTTCCAGGACAGGACCACTTGGAAGAGGTGCTTGCGATCCTTCGTCATGCGGGTGGCAAGCTTGTCTCGGTCATCCCCCACAAGGGCTCGCTGGAAGAGATTTTTCTTGAGCAGACTAACCGGAAGGTGTGACATGCAGAGACTCGTGGTCGTGGCCGGCAATACGTTCAGGGAAACGATTCGAGATAAGATTCTTTATAACCTTGTCCTGTTCGCCATTCTGCTCATCGGGGCGTCGGTTCTGCTTGGTACCCTTACGATTGGTGAACAGTCGCGCATCGTCAACGATCTCGGGCTAGCTGCCATCAATCTGGTTGCCGTGATCGTCGCAATTTTTGTCGGCATTGGGCTGGTGACCAAAGAGATTGAGCGGCGTACGATCTATACGATTCTGGCAAGGCCCATTACCAGAGTGCAGTTCATCTTGGGCAAGTATCTTGGATTAGGATTCATTGTCGCCGTCAATATCGCGATTATGTTCGCCATGTTCCTGGCGACGATCTGGATCAGTGGCAATGCCATCCACGGCTCCCTGTTTCAGGCGGTTGGACTCATCTTTGTGGAAGCACTGCTTGTGATGGCGATCGCCATGTTGTTCTCGACATTTAGTTCCTCGACTCTCAGCGCAACGATGACGCTTGGCCTCTATGTGATTGGGCATTTGACAAGCGACCTCAAAGGGATTGCGGAGAAGAGTCAAAGCCGGCTAACCGAAGCCGTGATGACCGGGTTGTATTACCTCTGCCCAAACCTTGAGCTGTTGAACATCAAGGGGCAGGCGGCAGCCGGTGTGCAAGTCTCTCTTGCATATCAGTCTTTGGCGATGGTCTACGGACTCTTGTATGCCAGCCTCTTGCTCGCGGCCGCGTGTGTCATATTTCAGCGGCGCGACTTTTGAGGCGGTCGGCGCCCTCACGCGGAATCATCAACGATCATGGCAAGTAATCTTACGGTGAGCGCAGTAGAGGGAGTCCGCCCACACGAAGTCTGGAGAGGGGAGTATCTTCGCGATCTCATAATTATATTGACTGAGAAGGAGATCAAGGGCCGGTATAAGAATAGTTGGCTCGGATATGCATGGTCGGTTCTCAATCCTCTGGCTTTTGCCACGGTCTATTATTTTGCTTTCGGCGTCTTCATGCGTGTGCAGATTACGGACTACCCGCTCTTCCTTGTCGCCGGATTGTTTCCGTGGCAGTGGGTCAGCCATTCTATGAGCGCCGCGCCCAACATTTTCATTGCCAATGCGACGCTGCTGAAGAAGGTCCGATTCGCGCGTCACGTCCTCGTGGTGTCAGCGGTATTGAGCGATGGACTTCACTTTTTGATGTCAATTCCCGTCATCCTAGTATTTCTGACGATCTACCATGTCGTGCCGACATGGTTTTGGCTCATCGGAGTGCCGGTCCTCACAGGAATCCAGCTTGTCATGGTCTATGGTATGAGCCTTTTTGTAGCATCGCTGAATCTATTCCTGCGGGACCTCGACCGGCTCACGATCCTGTGCATGACCTTTCTATTTTTTCTTACCCCGATCGCCTACACGAGTTCCATGATTCCTGATAAGTATCAGGTCTACATGTATCTCAATCCCTTCACGCCGCTGATTCTCAATTGGCAACAACTCTTTCTCACCGGAACGCTGAGCGGGGGAGGCGTGCTCGTGGCCGGCCTTGTGGCGGCTCTGATGGCGATCATCGGATACTGTACCTATTCAAAGTTAGCGCCCAAGTTTGCCGAGGTCATATGAGCGTGATTCGTTTCGATCATGTCTCCAAGTCGTACCCGCGCTATCTTCATGTCAGGAGGGGGCTGAAGGCTTCGTTGCTCAGCTTGTCTCGAACCCTTCAGGAACTCAAACAGAAACAATTCTTTGCGCTGCAGGATGTGTCGTTTGAGATTGCGAAGGGAGAAACGGTTGGTGTGATGGGGCCGAATGGTTCAGGGAAAAGCACAGCTCTTGCCTTGATGGCGGGAGTGCTTGGAGCAGAGACGGGATGTGTCAGCGTGCAGGGGCGTGTATGTCCTCTCTTGGAACTTGGAGCCGGATTTCATTACGATTTGACGGGACGTGAGAACATTGTGCTCAACGGTATCTTGCTTGGTTTGACGCGAAGAGAAGTCATGGCAAGGCTTCCGGACATCCTTGAATTTAGCGAACTGGATGATTTTCTCGACCAGCCGGTCAGAACATATTCTAGCGGTATGGTTGCCAGATTGGGATTCTCTATCGCCGTTCATCTGGATCCTGAGGTTCTGTTGATCGATGAGATTCTGGCGGTGGGCGATCTTCATTTTCAGACCAAATGCCGAGAGAAGATGAAGTGGTTTAAGAATCAAAAGACCACGATAGTGCTCGTCTCCCACTCAACGGGTGACATTCGGCAATTGTGTGATCGTGTACTGTGGCTGGATCGTGGGAAATTAGTCGGCCAAGGTTCCCCGAATGAAATTGTGCCGCTGTATGAGACGTCTCAGCGGACGAAGGCATGAATCACCTTCAATGAAACAAGCAGGACCTATCGCTGAAGCTTGCCCCAGCGACTTCCGCAGGAGCTAACAGGGTAGTTTGAGCAGTCACGCTAGGTACAGGGAGAAGATGCGATTGGAGCCTCCACGCATCACGTCGGCTCTGATTCCCTCTCGAAGGAGAGAGGGTGCAGATGTGCTCGCCCCCGTACCCTTGAGAATTCGTACCGTCTGGGCTTCCTCAGACAATGCTGACGTCGTTACTCGGATGCGTAATGCGCCGCTGGGTCAGCTATACAGAAACCGTCTGAAGCAATACATAGTAGTGCGTGGAGTCGCTCGTTGGGTCTGGTGGAATATTTTCCCTCTGTACGTTCGTCTTTCTGTGTGGATGAAGAAAAAATACCCGCTGACTCCACTGAGCGATTATGCAAAAACTACTGGAACGCCGACATACAAACTGGTGGATGCGGAGTCTGTTGAAACAACCCAGCCAAAGGTATTCCCGATTCGCGATCGATCTTATGTGGTTGCTCCATGTGCCCGATACGGGTTCCCGGAGATCTTCGTTGCCGCTATAAAGAATGGAACTGCAGTGGGGGGAACGAATTTCATTTTGGTTGATGGCAAAGTCGTCTGCCATGATCTGTATGATTTCGAACTGGATTATACCGCTGAAGAGCTTCATGGGCGTGCACTGATATCCCCGAAATCCATGCGAGTCCGATTGGTATTTCGCGACAAGAGACCGGACTCGATACCTGCCGCCGCCACGTTTGTTGACGCCTGCGCGCCCAATTATGCTCATTGGATGACCGAGGTGTTGCCACGCATTGCGCTCTTTTGCGGCGACGAACGGTTTAAGGATGTGCCGGTCGTGGTGAACGACGGCTTGCATCCCAACATCATGGAGTCACTGTTCCTGGTGACAGGGGCCAATCGTGAAGTTATCACGCTTCCAATTGGAAAAACCTTGGCCATCAATGAACTGTATCTTACGTCGGTTGCTGGATATGTGCCATTCGAGCGGCGAACCAAGAAGCTTTCCGGCCATTCCCATGGCATGTTCAGTCCTCACGCCCTTGAGCTGCTCCGCATGCGTCTAGGGGCTGCAGCTCAAGAGAAGGGAAAGGGGAATTGGCCTGAAAAAATATTCCTTCGACGTAACTCAGGTGTAAGAAGAGTAACCAATGCGGTCGAGATTGAAAACCTTCTGACGGCCTGTGGTTATGCGATTGTTGAGCCAGAAATACTGACGTTTACGCAGCAAGTGCAGTACTTTGCCCACGCCAAAGTCATTGTTGGGCCGACCGGGGCTGGCTTTGCGAACGCGATCTTTTGTGAGAAAGGGACACATGTGGCCATCTTGATCTCCAAGTGCAAAGATATGGCATACAAGTATTGGGTGAACATGTTAGACCCCGTCGGCGTTAAATTCAGTTATGTGCTGGGGGATATCGTTGATAATCAGGAGTATGGAGTTCATGGGGATTTCGAGATAAATGCATCCTATTTGATGGAATTTATTCGTGACATGGAACACAATTAATAGAGTTGAGACATGTACGGCTCGTATTGATGGCTCACTTGTTGGTCCAGAGCGTAAATGTTCGTGAGGGACTGAATGAACGTTTCTGGGTATGAAGCGCAGGCAGTGCTCTTTGCCGCACGACCCTCGCGACTGGCACTGAAGCAACTGGTTCAGGATGGCAGTCGTTCGCGAGGAGTGAGCATCAATGTCTGGCGCAATCATGCCATTGAGCCGGTTATTGCATCGGCTCTGCCCTATTGTACTCGCGCCCGCTGCCTGGCTGACTTCCGTCTCAGTGAGTATGACGATACGTTGATGTTCAGTGGTCGCCGGCCCGCAGACATCGAATTGCTGTGGCTTGATAGCAGCCGATATCTCGACGGTTCCTTGTTCGGCGAGTGGCTTGATTGGTTCATCGCCCGCATCAAGGCATTGCGGACTGCCAACCCTGCACCGATTATCGTGGCCACCTGGCTCCATGATGCCGACCAATGGGCGCAGCTACAGGCGTTAACCGATACGATTCCTGCAATCTATCTCGCTGATCTTCATGCGGTCTGCAATGAGGCCGGGGTGATATTGGTCGATCCACGCACGGCTGTAATGGCTGGGACGCCGCTGAGCAACACCGCACAACTTGTATTGGCACGGAAGCTGGCCTGTCACTGGATACCTGCTGCAATTTGGCCTCCGATAAAAGTGGTTGTGGTGGACCTCGATAACACGCTCCATGCCGGCGTGCTGGGCGAAGATGGTATCCAGGGTGTAAGGTTGACGCCAGATCATCAAGCTCTCCAGCGCTTCATTAAATCATTGCGGCAACGCGGCGTGTTCCTGGCGCTCTTGTCTCGCAATGAATCCGTAGACGTTGAGGCCTTATTTGCGCAACGTGATGACTACCCCCTGCGTTGGGAGGATTTCTCCATCGCCGAGATTTCCTGGGGGAACAAAGCCGATGGAATGAGCCGCATTGCCAAGACGCTGAGAGTCGGGGTGGATTCGATATTGTTCGTGGATGACAATCCTGGAGAATTGGCCAGCGTGGAGGCGGAGCTACCTCAGGTCCACACGATTTATGCGGGCTCGGACCCGAGCCTAACACAGAGGGCGATTGAATATTACCCTGGCTTGTGGCGATGGAAGATCGAACCCGATGACGCTAAGCGGGTCCAGGATATGAAAGCCAATGCAGATCGAGAGAAGATTCTGGCGGAGACGACAGATCCGTCGGATTACTTCAGGAGCCTGCAGACGACATTATTCTTGCGTCTCGATCCGTCTGACCAGCTGAGTCGCCTCGCCGACCTTTGTGGCAAGACCAATCAGTTTAATCTGGCAATGCGCCGGTTCAAGCAAGTGGAACTTGCCGAACGGCTGGAGCGTTCTGATGTCTGTGTCGCCAGCGTCCAGTTAAAGGATCGTCTTTCCGACAGCGGTGTGATCGCAGTGATCGTTGCAGCGCGGGATGGCGAACGACTCCTTATTGAAGAGCTGTGCATTAGTTGCAGGGCAATGGGCCGCTACTTAGAGGATACCTTAATAGTGACAGCAATTCGCGAGATGGCGTTGTTTGCCAGTTGCAGTGAGGTCGTATTCAGGGCCAAGCATGGCCCGCGCAACCAGCCGGCGCTCGACTGGCTCGCGCGAATGCTGCCAGGCGACATGCGTTCCAAGCCAGGGCTTCACACGATCCCCGCCGAACGGCTACGACATTTCATGCCGCCTGACGGTATCACCTTGATCAAGAAGTAATGTGAACCATGGATCGTACTCACGTCGAGCAAGCCGTGCTGTCAGTCCTGACCGCCATATTGAAGCACCCGTTTGACGGCCATACCGATGTCACGCGCCAGAATACGGCCAGCTGGGACTCGCTCAAGCACATCGAAATCATGTTTGCCCTAGAAGATGAATTGGACACTGAGTTTTCCGAAGACGAACTCGTTACGCTCGATAGTGTTGCCAAGATCGTCGACGCGGTATTGGTCAAACATGCGCCATAACCTGTTCATGGAGGGGTACGCCTTCCGCTTGCGACCGATTACCGACAATGACGCGGCATTCGTGGTTGAACTGCGCAACAATCCCGAGATGAACCGTTACCTGCACGCCAGTGCGAATAGAGTGGAGGATCAACTTGCCTGGCTGGCGAGGTATTACGAGTCGAAAGACTCCTACTACTTCGTCGTCGAACGGTGTGTCAACGGCATGCGCGAGGGCACCATCGGACTGTACGATGTCGATGTGGCCACCGGTACCGGCGAATGGGGGCGCTGGATTCTCGGACTCAACTCGCTGGCGGCGGTTGAGAGCGCCTATCTGATCTACCGTACCGCGTTTGAGCGACTTGGGCTCACCAGCGTATATTGCCGCACCGTTTTCGACAACGAGAAGGTTGTGTCGTTTCACGACTCTTGTGGAATTGCAGGGCGCCGAGTTCTTCCACAGCATTTCGAACTTGGTGAGTGCAGGCACGATGCCGTCGAGCATAGCGTCGACCTTGCCAGTTGGCCTGCCGTCAAGATGCGTCTGGGAAAGCTCGCCCAACTGATCGCTCGGAGGGTGAACCGTGGTTGAATGGCCTGTGCTGCCGAAGGGCTACGAGTTTCACCACATTGGCTGCGCGACGACTTCCATTGAGCGCGAGCGCCGTGTGTTCGAAGTGCTCGGGTATCAGGTGGAAGGCGCGCCGTTTGTTGATACGCTGCAAGGAGTCACGGGTTGTTTTGTGTGCGGTCCTGGCCCGCGCATAGAATTGTTGGAGAATCTTCCGGGTGCCGATACGCTGACGCCATGGATCAACGCTGGTGTAAAGATGTATCACTTCGCCTACCAGGTCCAGGACATGAGCAATGCCATTGATTGGGCGAGAAGTCAGCGTGCTAAAGTCATCGTGCAGCCGGTTCCCGCGACAGCTTTCGATGGACGCCACATCAGCTTCGTGATGTTCCGCAACAGCATGATGCTGGAATTTATCCACAAGGCACTTCCGCCGGTCTGAGGTGGGCATTGGTTGTAAGCGCAGCATTCCACTGCGAATGGATGGCATCATGAGTCACGACGAAAAAGCCCACTTGGAACGAATTTCCAATGTATCACTCTATGCTGCCGGTGCGAATTCGTCGACCATCAAGTACTCATTCAAGATCGCTGAGCGGTATTTGCTTGGCAGTAATCTGTTGGAGATGGGCCCGGCCGAAGGGGTGATGACGGAACTGCTCGCAACAACTGGCAAGAGGATGACCTTGGTCGAGGGGTCCGGGTTGTTCTGCGAGGATCTTCGAAAGCGTTTCCCGGAGGCCGACGTGGTGCATGCGTTATTCGAGGAATACCAGCCGGGGGAACTGTTCGATAACATCATCCTCGGGCATGTGTTGGAGCATGTGCAGAACCCGGTAGATATCCTGGCGCGTGCTAAGCAGTGGCTGAAGCCTCGAATTGGGCGTTTGTTCGCTGCCGTGCCGAATGCTCGTTCGCTGCATCGGCAAGCAGCGGTCATCATGGGCATGCTGCCACAAGAGGATGCACTGAACGACATGGATATCCACCATGGCCACCGTCGCGTATTCAACCCTGAAACGTACCGCAATACTTTTTATCAGGCAGGCTTGCAGGTTGAAATATTTGGCGGCTACTGGATGAAGCCCGTGTCGAATAAGCAGATCGAAACCACCTGGACACCGCAGATGCTGGAAGCATTCATGCAATTGGGTGAGAGATACCCTGATATTGCGGGCGAGATCTATGTGGTTGCTCGCAATGATGGTTAGGTGGACACTCTAGGCCAATTAGGTCATCGTGAGGAGTAGGGCAAGAATGCTACTTCCTCATTGAAGATGCGGTTAGAGGTATGAGCAATGTCGATTGAAGAGTGCAAAATCGTTGAATTTCCAATTATCTCCGATCCGAGGGGGAATCTATCATTCATTGAAGGCGGGCGACATATTCCGTACGAAATCAAACGCGTCTATTACCTCTATGATGTTCCTGGTGGTGCCGAGCGCGGCGGCCATGCGCATAAGGCCCTGCATCAGTTAATCATCGCCATGTCAGGTTCATTCGATATCCACCTCGACGATGGAGTCTCGAAAAAGACCGTGCACATGAATCGCAGTTACTATGGTCTGTATGTGTGTCCAATGACCTGGCGAGAGATTGACAACTTTTCGTCCGGTGCTGTGTGCATGGTGCTGGGTTCTGAATATTATGATGCACTCGATTACTATCGAGACTACAACCAGTTCTTGAGCGATGTCCAAAGGATGGTCAAGTGAAGAAGGTTCCTTTTCTAGATCTTGCTCGATTGCACCAATCCATCCGTGTACCGCTGGATGCGGCCTATCGCCGGGTTCTTGATTCAGGATGGTTCATCATGGGGCCTGAGCTTGAGGCGTTTGAGTCGGAGTTTGCACGGTACTGCGACGTGAAGCATTGTGTTGGTGTGGGGAACGGACTCGAAGCGCTTCACCTGTTATTGAAGGCCTATAAGATCGGGCCGGGCGACGAGGTTATCGTTCCTTCCAATACCTTCATCGCTACCTGGTTGGCCGTAACTGAATGCGGAGCAACTCCTGTTCCAGTAGAGCCTAATATTGACACTCACAACATCGATCCGGCGCTGATCAGTCACGCCATAACCAGCCGCACACGGGCAATCATACCTGTACATCTGTATGGCCAGCCGGCTGACATGGATCCGATTAGTGCGCTTGCCGCTAGGCACGGATTGATTGTGATCGAAGATGCCGCCCAAGCCCAAGGCGCACGTTATAAAGGTCGGCGTGCAGGTTCATTAGGGCATGCTGCCGCCACGAGTTTTTACCCGGGGAAAAATCTTGGGGCACTCGGTGACGGTGGTGCCGTACTCACCAACGACGACGCAATTGCCGGAAAGGTGAAACAGCTACGCAACTATGGCTCGAAAATAAAGTATCAACATGACCTTATCGGATACAACAGCAGACTGGACGAAATGCAGGCGGCTTTTCTCCGCGCGAAACTGGTGGTGCTTGATGAATGGAATGCATGCCGCAGAGAAGTAGCAACTCAGTATTCGAAGCTGTTGGCGAGTGCAGACATCAACTTGCCTCTTGTTTCTGAATACGTAGAACCTGTGTGGCATCTATACGTCATTCGCAGTAAACATCGGGATAGGTTGAAGGCGCATCTGGAACAGCAAGGAGTATCCACGGTCATTCACTATCCTGTCCCTCCTCACCGTCAGGGCTGTTATCAGGAGTTCAAAGGACACACCTTGCCGATTGCTGTCCAGTTGGCGGAGGAAGTATTGAGCTTGCCGATGTCGCCAACTCTGAATGCAGAGGCAGTCGAACTTGTAACGCGTACTCTGGTCAGCTTCCCAGCAAAAACCGTAAGTATGCACTGAGAATGCTCGGAACTGTAGACGTCGTGGGTAGGAGTTATCCGTCTTTGCTATTGCAGGAATCGCGTTGTGGGATGCACTCAACAATAGGCGGACAGATCCATCATGAACAAGACGCATGTTCGTCAGTTAAGGCAAAGCAAAGAGCGGGCGTCTTCCTCGCCCAACGTTGTGTGGCATCACGGAACCATCACTCGCACTGACCGGGAGATGCAAAACGGCCATCGTGGTGCCATCATCTGGTTCACGGGCCTTTCTGGCGCCGGGAAATCGACTCTGGCACATGCTGTTGAGGATGAGCTGCATCACATGGGCAGTCGCACGTTCGTGATGGACGGGGATAATGTGAGACATGGATTGTGCGGCGATCTTGGGTTTGCGCGTCAGGATCGCAAGGAAAACATACGCCGGATCGGAGAGGTAGAGAAGTTGTTCGTGGAAGCCGGAGTGATAGTGCTGACGGATTTTATTTCTCCCTACCGAGAAGACCGTACGTGGGTGCGTGAGATGGTCGGGCAAGGTGATTTCTTCGAGGTCTTTTGTGACTGCCCCGTCGAAGTTTGCGAAAGCCGTGATGTGAAAGGGCTCTATAAAAAAGCTCGCGAGGGACATATAGCTGAATTTACAGGTATCTCATCCCCCTACGATCCTCCGATAGATCCAGAATTAATCGTGGCTACCGCCGCTCAAGACATCGATGCCTGCGTGAAAGCAGTGATCAAGACCCTGACCGCAGCCAAGCTAATGGGCCTGTCGATTAAGAACAAGTCATGAACGCAGCGCGTCGACATGGGTAACTGGGATGGATGCTACCGACAAGACGAATGTGCTTGTGATTGGGGCTCCGCGCAGCGGCACGACGTTGGTAGCCGGGCTGTTATCGGCGGGGAAGGAGGCATCGCCGATGCTGCCAGAGTGCACCTACATTACCCAAGTTATTCAGCAGTTTCACAATATTCTCCGCTATTCCGATCCTCAGCGCTTTGCCGCCTATGCGATCGGCGAACCTATACTGGCCAGCATGTACCGCGGAATGGTGGATTCGATGCTGACTACAGCGCGGTCGCATTTTAAAGACATTGACTATCGCTATCTGATTCTCAAAGACCCTGTGTTGTCCCAGTTGATAGACTGGATCCCTTTGTTTTTCGGTCAAGATAGCAGAACCGTTTGTGTGGTTCGCGATCCGCGGGCTGTGATTGCCTCCATGCTAAAAATCGAGCGAAAGAAGAAGAGCGATCTCTGGTCAGCCTGGGAAAATACACCAAATCGATTCCTAGCCCATGACCTCGTCAACCAGGTGTTTCGTGAGCGAAGACTTACTGATCAGTTCACTAAATAGTGCGTAGTATGCTATAATGTGCCATGCACAGACAGGACGATGCCAGGACACTGGCTCCGGCGGCGCAGGCGCACTTACGGCGGCTGGCCGTCAAAGCCGTGCGCGCAGGTCTCAGGCAGACCGCGGCGGCCAAGACCTACGGGGTGAGCCTGCGTGCGGTGAACAAATGGGTGGCGATCGACAAGGTCGGCGGGCTACGTGCCTTGAAGCCGAAGCGCCGGGGCCGCCGGCGTGGACAGGGCGGACGGTTGCGCGTCGCGCAAGCACAGCGCATCCGCAGCCTGATCGTGGGCAAGATGCCCGATCAGTTGAAGCTGCCGTTCTATCTCTGGACGCGCGCGGCGGTCGCGAGCCTGATTGCGCGAGAATATGAGATCGCGGTGTCGCTCGTTACCGTGGGGCGGTACCTCTGGGCTTGGGGCTTGAGCCCGCAGAAGCCAGTGCGGCGTGCGTACGAGAGAAACGATGCGGCCATCGCGCGGTGGCTGAAGCAGGAATACCCGGCGATTGCCCGGCAGGCCAGACGGGACAAGGCGGCGATCTACTGGGGCGAC
>ENA-ORBV01001216-ORBV01001216.1-microbial-mat-metagenome-genome-assembly--contig:-NODE-1216-length-57822-cov-12.149190_pt1 | contig 57822 bp, 47 predicted proteins | sample MGYA00237777_ERZ505514 | MGnify/ENA primary metagenome ERZ505514 (study PRJEB26160, sample SAMN06269048) | microbial mat metagenome | isolation source: Oligotrophic lake microbial mat | place...
GACCGCGACCACAATGCCGCGATTAATATCAAACACAGCGGGGCATCGCTGTGCTACCGGAGCGACGATAAGACGAAGGTTCGCCTTCGCAGTCGCATTGAGGGTAGAAGCCCCCGCCTTTAGGCATGGGGAGTATGTCACAAAAAACTAAAAGCGGTTTGATGCGCAAAGGACGCAAAAATGTTAAAAGGAAAATTGATTCATCCACATATTTTACAGGTGTTAGGCGAGAGTGGACACGGAAGCGGCATTTTGATCGCGGATGGGAATTATCCGTTTGTGACGCGCGGTAATCCAGCGGCGGCGCGTGTATATCTCAATTTTATGCCTGGCGTATTGACCGCGACACAAGTCTTAGACGGCATTATGAGCATAATTCCAATCGAAGCGGCGCATGTCATGGTGCGTGACGATCACACTGCGCCGCCGATCCATGACGAGTTCAAGGCGATGCTGCCCACCGTCGAATTTCATCAACACACGCGCTTTCCATTTTACGATTTGGCACGCGGCTCAGATATATCATTGGTGATCGCCACGGGCGAACAGCGCGTGTATGCGAATATTTTGTTGACGATTGGCGTTGTGCCACCTGCCAATTGATGTGAGTAAGGACTCAATTAACGTATGGTTACTCCAGTCATCATGCCCAAGCAAGGGAATACGGTCGAAAGCGTGATCTTGATCGCGTGGAAAAAACAAATTGGCGACACCGTGCGCGCAGGTGAAGGCATCGCGGACGCCGAGACCGATAAAGCCGTGATTGAAATCGCCAGCCCCGCCGACGGGGTAATCCTCGCGCATCTGTTCACGATAGGGGCGGAAGTTCCGGTGATGACGGCAATCGCGATGGTCGGGCAAGTTGGCGAAGAGATAGAAAAGACAGAACCGTTATTCGATATTGCTATCTCGCCGCGGGCACGCAAACTGGCGGCGCAACAATCGCTCGATGTGCTTGGAATCACAGGAACAGGTGCGGATGGACGCATTGTCGAGCGCGATATTCGTGCGGCGCTCGCTGAACGTCCTGCGACGACACGTGCTGCGCGCGAAGTGATGAACGGCATCATCCCGTCAAACGGAACTGGCATCGGTGGGCGCGTGACAGCAGCCGATTTGCGCATACAAACCGATGAAGCACGAGTCGCCGAGTCATCTGTACAACGCCCCAACCGTGAAGAAGCGCAAGTCGTATCTTCAGACGGGGGTTTGATAGAAGAAGTGGTGATCAAGGGTGTCCGAAAAGTCATCGCCGAACGGATGCGCGCGTCGCTGCAAAACAGCGCGCAAGTCACGCTCAACACGTCGGCGGATGCGCGTGCTTTGCAAGCGTACCGTAAGCGCCTGAAAGCCTCACCCGAACTACTGGGCGTGACTATGGTCTCGATTAGTGACTTGATTTTGTTCGCTACTGCACGCACTTTGATGGATTTCCGCGATTTGAATGCTACGCTGCATGATGGCGTCTTGCGCCGCTACGCCGATGTCCATCTCGGCTTCGCGGTGGATGTGCCGCGCGGTTTGCTGGTTCCGGTCATTCGCAATGCGAATCGACTCACACTTAAAGCACTGGCGACGGAGGCAAAAAGACTTGTAGATGCCTGTCTTAACGGAACGATCACGCCGGACGAGATGAGCGGTGGAACGTTCACCGTCAGCAACCTGGGATCGCTCGGCATTGAAAGTTTCACACCCGTGATCAGTCCGCCGCAAGTCGCGATTCTAGGTGTTGGCAAAATAGACTTGAAGGCGGTCATGGTCGATGACGAGATACAGCATCTTCCGCATCTGCATTTGTCGCTCACCATTGATCATCAAGTCATCGATGGTGCTCCCGGTGCGCGCTTTTTGAACGCGCTCGCGAACGCACTGATGCACATTGATGTGATGACAGCAGGTTGATATGAGCGAAACGCATTACGATGTCATCATTATTGGCGCTGGTCCTGGTGGTTATACGGCGGCGGAACGGTTGGGCGCGGCGGGAAAAGAAGTTTTGCTGATCGAACGGGCGCATTTAGGCGGTTTGTGCCTAAATCACGGCTGTATTCCGACCAAGGCACTGTTGGCTTCGGCTAAATTGTACGCAAGTATGGAGACGGCGGCGCGCTTTGGCGTCGTGGTCGAAAACGTGCGCTTCGATTGGCGAACGGCGCTAACACGTAAGCGCGGCATTGTGACCATGCTGCGCGATGGCGTCGCTTATCAAATGAGCAAGCGCGGCGTCACTGTCATCAACGGAGCCGCGCAGTTTCTGAATCGATACACCATACAAGTTGATCAAGCGCGCTACACGGCGGATCACATTATTATCGCCACTGGGTCAACGCCAAGTAAGCCAGCGCTTATCGGGGTTGATTTACCACATGTACTAACGACCTCCGAATTACTTGAACTCGAAACGCTGCCCGCACAGGTGACGATTTTAGGTGCAGATGCGACTGCGCTCGTCATCGCGTCGATTTTGGCGTTGGTTGGCGTGCAGATTGACATCATCAGTGAACAAAGTGTACTGCTGCCCGATATAGACGCCGATCTGGTCAACACGCTAAAACTTGAACTCAAAGGTATCAACTTTCACTTAAATACACGTGTGCTGCGCATCGAGCGTGACCAGGTTGTTTGCGCAGACAAAACGGTGCCGTCCACGTTGATAATCGCTGTTTCGGAGCGCACGCTCAATGTGGAGGGTGTCGGTTTTGAACGTCTCGATCTTGATTATGATCGTCACGGTGTGAACATCGATGATCAGATGCGGACAAATGTGCCGACGATCTATGCTATCGGTGATGTGACGGGACGTGCGTTGTGGGCACATCACGCGATTCGCGGGGGAGAAGTCGCGGCGAACACGATTCTAGGCGTGCCCGATCGAATGCGCGATGATCTCGTGCCAACGGTGATTTATAGTGTGCCCGAAATCGCGGCAGTCGGTTTGACTGAAAACGCGGCGAAAGCGCGCGGTTACCTTGTGAAAACGGCACGGCTGCCCATGACTTCCAGCGGACGTTTTTTGACCGATACCGAAGGCAAACGAGGCTTATGTAAGGTTGTCATCGACGCGCAAACGGAGCGTATTTTAGGCGTTCACCTGATCAGCCCAAACGCGGGCGAAGCGATCAGCGCGGCGGCGGCAATGCTGGCGGACGAGTTTCGAATCAACGACGTTGCGCAACTCGCGTTTCCACACCCGACAATGAGCGAAATTCTCAAAGACACACTTTTATCCATGTAGCCGTAAAATCATCACCTCATGTATAGGCGCGCAGGCGCAAAAACAAGAAGAAAGCATAACCATGCCAAAATCGATCCTGATCGACCCCATGGAACAGCGTCAGCGCGGGGTATTAACTGCACCAGAAATTCCGATCAATGCCTATCAGCCAGACTCCGTGCGCGAAGCTGCTGAGTACGGTCGGGATAATCTCGTACGTATCTACCGCGATATGGTCATCATTCGTGAGTTTGAGACCATGCTCGATTTAATCAAGCGTGAGGGTAGTTATCGCGGCATCGAGTATCAACATCGTGGACCAGCACACTTGAGTATCGGTCAAGAATCAGCGGCGGTCGGTCAGGCATATCATCTTGATGCGGATGACTTCATTTTTGGCTCACATCGCAGTCACGGCGAAATTTTGGCAAAAAGTTTGTCTGCGATTGCGAAGCTGGACGACTCCGCTTTGATGACGATTATGGAAAGCTATTTCGATGGTGCGCCGTTACGTGCCGTGCAGACATTCTCGCGGGCAGACACCGCTGCATCGCTGGCGCTGGAATTTGTCTTATACGGTGCGTTGGCAGAAATTTTTGGGCGCGCTCATGGGTTCAATCAAGGCATGGGAGGTTCAATGCACGCCTTTTTCGCCCCGTTTGGCGTGATGCCAAATAACGCGATTGTGGGGGGTAGTGCACCCATTGCCACCGGCTCGGCGTTGTTCAAGCGTGTGAACCGCAAACGCGGCATTGTGATCGCCAATATCGGCGATTCATCGATAGCGTGCGGACCAGTCTGGGAGGCGATGACGTTTTCCGCGATGGATCAATTTCGCACATTGTGGGATGCCGATTTGGGCGGTGGACTGCCGATGTTGTTCAACTTTATGAATAACTTTTACGGTATGGGTGGGCAACCTGTCGGCGAGACGATGGGCGTGGGTGTGTTAGCGCGCGTCGGTTTGGGAATTAATCCGCACGCGATGCACGCCGAGCGTGTGGATGGTTACAACCCGTTAGCGGTCGCGGATGCAACGCTGCGGAAAAAGCAGCTTTTGCTCAGCGGTGCGGGACCCGCGTTGTTGGATACAGTGACATACCGCTTTAGCGGACATTCGCCGTCTGATGCCAGTTCGTATCGCGACAAAGCCGAGATCGATTTGTGGCGTGAACAAGATGCACTGGTTTCGTATCGGCGCTATTTGATTGAAAATGGTCACGCACTCGAAAGCGAACTCGATTCATTCACCGACGACATCATTGAACGTCTCGATCGCATCTTGACAGCGGCGATCTCGCCTGATGTATCGCCGCGCGTCGATGTGACGGTCGATACGATTGGCAGGTTCATGTTCAGCGATTCCATACGTGATCGAATGGATGATACGCGTCAAGCAGAAGTCTTAATTCCGATCGCCGAGAGCCGATTGACGACTACGCAGGCGAAATTTCGGTTTGGGCTGGATGAAAATGGTAAACCGCTCCCTAAGCTCAAATGCGTGACATATGCTGAAGCGCTGTTCGAAGCGATGATTCATAGGATGTATCAAGACCCAACGATGATCGCCTATGGCGAAGAAAATCGCGATTGGGGCGGTGCATTTGGTGTCTATCGCGGCTTGACCGAATGTTTACCATATCATCGTCTGTTTAACAGCTCGATCAGCGAGGCGGCGATTGTCGGGACAGCGGTCGGCTATGCTTTGAGCAGTGGGCGTGTCGTCGCGGAATTGATGTACTGCGATTTTATGGGGCGTGCCGGCGACGAGATTTTCAACCAGATGGCGAAATGGCAGGCAATGAGCGCAGGCATTTTGACCATGCCGCTCGTGCTGCGCGTGAGCGTTGGGGCGAAATATGGTGCGCAGCACAGTCAGGATTGGTCAAGTATTGTGGCGCATATGCCCGGTTTGCAGGTGATGTTTCCGGCAACCGCCTATGATGCCAAAGGGATGCTTAACCGAGCACTGCGCGGCACTGATCCCGTGATTTTTCTGGAGAGCCAACGCTTATACAGCGAGCCAGAAACAGTGGTCATAGGCGGCGTGCCGACCGATTATTATGAAGTCGATCTTGGCGAACCTGCCGTGCGCCGCGTCGGAAATGACGTGACGATAATCACGATTGGTGCGACGTTGTACCGCGCGTTGGATGCAGCAAAAGTTCTGGAAGCGAATTATGCGTTATCAACGGAAGTGATCGATGTGCGCTTCTTAAATCCGTTGAATTACGCACCACTCGTCGAGTCCATCCGAAAAACGGGCAAGGTTATCATCGCATCAGATGCGCCCGAACGCGGGTCGTTTGCGCACACGCTGGCGAGCAACCTGACTCAACTCGCATTTGATGATCTCGATGCACCGATTATCGTGATTGGTGCGCGTAACTGGATCACGCCGCCCGCCGAATTAGAAGACGCATTTTTTCCCCAAGCCTCATGGTTCGTCGATGCGATTCACGAACGCATCATGCCGCTGCCCGGTCATCATGTAGAAAGTAATCAGACGAAAGGTGAATTGCTGCGCCGTCAGCGCGTCGGTCGGTAAACGGCTAATACGCCCTGACAAAATGCGGCAATTTGTCTGACTGGTTTAAGCGAGCAGTGTTTCTTACACGCGCGGGATCGGCTCTACATAAGGGGTGGCACATAGGTTACACTAGGTTGGATGTTCCGTTGTGACCTTCACCCAAGAGATTATCAATGAGCGATTCGTTTACGCCGCCACTTCGCCCTTATGTGGTATGCGCTACTCCACGCAGTGGCAGTAATCTGTTGACAGCAAGCCTGAGCAATTTCGGTTTTGCTGGAAAGCCAGACGAGTATTTTTTGCCTCAACTCGTTTTTGCATTTATGACGTGGGATCATATGCGCGTGGGATCATTTCCTGATTACGTGGATCAGTTGATGCAGACACGCTGTACGCCGAACGGATTGTTTGGCACAAAAATTATGTGGTCGCACCTAGTTGAATTTGTCAACCCGACTCTGAGCAAACACAGTGACTTTGAGTCATTGAACATGTTTCAACGGCTGGATAAAGTTTTTCATCAACCGCGCTATATCTGGGTGACGCGGCGAGACAAGGTTCGGCAGGCTGTCTCGTTGTATCGTGCAACTAATACGGGCGATTGGGTTCGTCGTGTAGGGGATGCACCTGTTTCGGCGCAACCAGCGGTCGAATTTTCGTTTCAGTCGATTGAAAACGCTCGCTTGCAAGTAATGACAGGGGATGCGGGATGGAAGCATCTGTTTGCTGAAAACCATGTCACACCGCTCATCATCGAGTATGAAGATTTCATGGAAAACTACAAACCGACCATGCGCCAGGTGCTCGATTTTATCGAAGCGACTCCGCCGCCAGGTTTTCAAATTCCTGCACCCCCCGTCGAAAAACAAGCTGATAATATCAACGAACAATTTGTGCAGCGATACACTCATATGAAAGAACGCAGCGATGGGCAATTTGGCAACGTATTACGCCGCGCAAAACGCACGCTGGGTTTATAAGTTAAATCATTTGAGTAAGCAACCGGAGGGGGTGAATGATGAACAATCCTATTGAAAAGCCAAAGTTGCCTAGCAAAACTTATCTCATTTGCGCGAGTCAGCGCAGTGGGAGCAACTTATTCATGAGTGGGTTGAACTCCACCGGGTTGGCAGGCGACGGAAGAGAACACTTCTTCGACCGTGAAGTTTTTAGCCACATCGACCATTATAAACTCAATGTGACATCATTCGTCGACTATGTGGATGCACTGATGCGTGTGGCGAAGACGCCTAACGGTGTGTTCGGCACGAAAGTTTTTCGGCGTGATTTCAACGATTTCATTTTGCGTCACTTGAGTACGCAGCCAGAGTATGCTGCTTTATCGATGACAGAGCGCATCGATACGTTGTTCTTGCAGCCCAAATATATCTGGCTCTCGCGACGGGATAAGCTGGCACAAGCAATCTCGTGGGTAATCGCCAATGCAACGGATGTGTGGCAGATGTTTGGCGAACTCCAATATGGCTATCAAGAAAAGCCTGCATTTGAACCTCGATTCAATTATGCGTTGATCAAAGAACACCTGAGTTGGTTAACACGCGCAGACCTTGAATGGCAGCAATATTTTGAAAATAACGGTATTACACCATTCCGTGTGATTTATGAAGACTTCGAGCAAGACTACGAGGCGACACTATTGCGCGCGCTTGATTTTATGGACATCGAATACCCTGCCGAATTTGTGATACCAGCGCAGCGTATCACCAAGCAGCGTACCTTGTTGAACGAAGAATGGGCGGATAAATTTCGAGAAATCGAAACGCAATCGCCCGATGCAGCACAGCTAAAGATAATGGAAATGCAGCATTTACAGGCGCGTATGAGTGAATTGGAATCGCACTTGCACGATCTAAAACGTGCTGAGCACACGCAGTTTCTCGAATTGGGTGAACGATATCGAGCGTTAGAACAAGAAAAATGGAAACTAGCGACTGATCTCCACAACGTACAGTCTGTAAAACGCGAATTTCAAGCGGCGGCGCAGCAAGCGGAGCAGCAAGTACAACAACTACGATCGCTGCCACACCCAACCATTGAACTTGCGCTGCGTAACCTGTATCGCACTGTGATTCCGTATGCGATCCGAGTCAAAATTGGTCAAAATTGGTCAAAGCGTCGTGGAACGACTGACGCTCAACCTTCTAACGTGTAGATTGCGATAATCAACCTCAGTATGACAACATATATCCGTGAACTTTATGACGCGCGCGATCTGCTATCGATCTGGGTACAGCGCGAAATCAAAGCGCGTTACACCACTTCAACGCTTGGTTTTGCCTGGGCTGTGTTGCAACCGCTTGCTGTATTAGCCATTTTCAGTTTTGTGTTTTCGGTACTTTTGAGCGTTCCCACGCGCGGCGTTCCGTATCCGCTCTGGTTGTTTTGCGGACTTTCATCGTGGCTGTTTTTTAACAGCTCTATCACGAGCTCGACGAATGCGCTGATCGGCAACATGAACCTGGTGAAGAAAGTGTATTTCCCGCGTGAAATCTTTCCCATTGGTGCGCTGATGGTGAATGTGGTCGATTTTATGATTGCCACTGCGATTTTTGTGATCATGTTGATTATCGATCCAACTCCGTTTTATCCAACGCTGCTGTTGTATCCGCTCATTTTGGCGATTCAACTCTGCTTCATGATGGGGTTGAGTCTGTTTCTGTCGTCGTTTATCGTCTTTTTCCGCGATGTGCGCTTCATTGTGCCGCTTGTGCTGCAAATGTGGATGTATCTCACCCCTGTATTTTATCCACTCGAACAAGTGCCACCGAACTTGCTGCCGTTTTATATGCTCAACCCGATGGCAGCGATTTTGGATTCATATCGGCGCGTTGCGCTGTTCGGTCAGCTTCCAGATTGGGGGCAGCTCGCATACGCCGCAGTGGTCTCTGTACTGCTGTTGGTCGCGGCTTACCTGTATTTCAAACGTTCAGAACGTGAATTAGTCGACCAATTTTAGGAGCGCGCCAGCATATGGCAATCATCCAATTCGACGATGTATCGAAACGCTATCGCTTGGGTGGCGCCCACCAAAGTTTGCTCAGTAACACGCGTAAGCTTGCAAAACGTCTGATGCGCGCCGGTTCGCCGGAAGACGATACGTTGTGGGCGCTGCGAAATGTCAATTTTGCCATTGAGCCCGGCGAAATGGTCGGTATCATCGGGCGCAATGGCGCGGGCAAAAGTACGATGTTAAAGCTGCTTTCACAGGTAGCCTACCCGACGACGGGTAAAGTTGAATGTAACGGTCGACTCAGCGCCATGATCGAATTGGGGGCAGGTTTTCACCCCGATCTTTCAGGACGAGACAACATTTTCTTGAGCGGAGCGATTCAGGGGCTGCGCCGCCGCGAAATCGAACGCTTGGTAGACCCGATCATCGAATTTGCCGAGCTGCGTAAGTTCATCGAAACGCCGGTCAAATATTATTCATCAGGAATGTACGCGCGACTTGGGTTTGCGATCGTGCAGCAAATCGATTCGGAGATTTTGTTGATCGACGAAGTATTGTCGGTCGGTGATGCGGCGTTTCGGCGTAAATGTCTTGATCGAATGCGCGAAATGCACGATCAAGGGCGTACGATCATCCTTGTTTCTCATGATACATGGTCGATAACGAGTTTCTGCACGCGCGCGATCATGATGGATAAGGGGCGCATCGAGGCGGATGGCACTGCCAGCGATGTCGTTGCACATTATCGCCAATTTGAACGCGACGAATGGTTAGAACATCATCATGACGATGAACGACCGAGCGGTACGGGTGATGTTCGTATCGAAGATTTCGAGTTTCTGGATGAAACGGGCGCTCAGGCAGCCGAATTAACACAAAAAGATATCACGATTCGGGTTCACTATCTGACAAACAAAGTCATCGATAACCCGGTATTTATCCTGCGTATTCGGCGTATGGACGGTCTCGTGTGTTGCAATGTGAATTCGACAAGGGTGCCAGAAATGGCAATCGATGCGATAGCAGGACGCGGATTCGTGGAAGCAAAGTTCCCTTTTCTGCCGCTCGTACCCGACAACTACACTGTAGAAGCCGTAATTCAGCACCGCGACCTGCCTCTGGTGTATGCGCGCGAGATTAGCGACAACTTTCGCATCAAGGGTATCATTGGCAACTCGGAATTGAATGGCGTCTTTAATACCCGATCAATCTGGGCAGTTTCTGAACCCACCAAAGCGATGAGTGAATGACAAGTTCGATTCAAAAAGTTTCTATTGTCATTCCAACCTACGACCGACCCGACGCGCTTGCCACGTGTTTGCAATCGTTAATTGCACAGCGCGCTGATTTTGCGATTGAAATTATCATTGTAGATAATCATCCAGAAACGGGCATCACTCCCCCTGTCGTCGCGCGATATGCGGGTGTCCGTTGTCTTTCTGAAGCGCGCCAAGGCATTTCCTATGCGCGAAATACTGGCATCCGCAATGCAGAGGGTGAAATCATTGTTGCGACCGACGATGACATCACCGCACCACCAGGCTGGATAGCGGCGTTGGTCATGCCATTCGAACGACCGGAGATTAGCGCGGTAACAGGCAATATTCTGCCTATCAGTCTGGAAAAACGTGCCGAGCGCTTATTTGAGGCGTACACGAGCATGAAACGTGACGATCAACCGCGCCTTTTTGAACGTGCCTGGCTAAAGAGTAAAGGTTGGCACCTCGCCCCGTTGTGGGAAATCGGCATGACGGCAAATGCCGCATTTCGCGCAACCGTCTTTCGTGACCCGCGTGTCGGTTTACTTGATGAAGCCTTAGGCGCGGGCAGCCCAACGGGTGCCTTCGAGGATTTGTATTGTTTCTACAAAATGCTTCATGCCGATTATCGCCTTGAATATGCCCCGTCGGGATGGTTGTATCACGCGCATCGCCACGATATGCAGGGCTTGTATCGCCAGTTGAAGTCGTATCGGCGCGGTGAGAGCGCGTTTTATCTGCTGCTGTTCCTGCGGCATGGAGATTGGCGTGCGTTGATGCAGTTAATCATATGGCTTCCAGCGCAGCGATGTCTCGTATTATGCAAAGAATTGAAGCGACGACGAAACGGTCGAAAATTGCTGCCATTTCGGTTGATTTGGCATGAAAACATTTCGTATTTGCTGGGTCCTTTCGCCCTATGGAAATCGCTCCGACGCGTCCAACAAGTTGGGGTTTCTGAACCCTTAACCGCACCATCAACGCCGCCAAATGCCCAGGAAGATCATCCATAATGATGCAGCCCTCACTGACGCATCTCCCTCCCTCTGCTGCAAGTTTTACTGGAATAAGTATCGTCATCCCTGTATATAACGCCCTCGATTATGCTGCCGCATGTGTAGAAAGTTTGTACCGCGTCAGCGATCCCGCGCTATTTGAAGTCATCATCGTTGATAATGGATCGATGGCTGGAGACGCCGTCGCATGGCTGGAAAGCGAGAAACTGCGTCTCAACCTTTGGTTTTTGCGCTATGACGAACCGCTCGGCTTTGCTCGCGCCGTCAATATTGGGGTTCATCATGCGCGTGGGGCATACGTCGTCATTTTGAACAGCGATACCGTCGTGACTGATGGTTGGTTGACCGCACTTATGCACGCGATGGACAATGACCCTGCCTTAGGTGTTGTCAGTCCCATCACCAATCACGCCGGAGGCGAACGTCAACAAGACCTGAAGGCAGTTTCGCTGCGTGCTGATCAAGCGCAGGCGTACGCGCAATCGATTTCGGTACCTGCCATAACGGAGATTACGACGCTGCGGCTGACATTTTTCTGTGTGATGGTGCGACGTGCGTTATGGGAATTACTGGGTGGATTGGACGAGGGCTACCGTACTGGCAACTACGAGGATGACGATTTCTGTCTGCGCACGTTGATCGTCGGTTATCGACTCGGCGTTGCGCGCGACAGTTTCGTCTTTCACCATAATAATACCACCTTCAAAGTCAATGATCTCAGTCATGGCTCGTGGATGAATCACAACGAGCGGCGTTTTTACGATCGAGCGGCGGCATTCGCGCTTGCCTTACAGCCCATGACAACAATGCCGAACGTCCCGATTGAAGTCAGCATTATTTATTTTGCCACACAGTCTGACGCGTTACCTGGCAAAACGGCGCTAAGCACACTTCATACACAGCTTTTTCAAAATTTTGAATTGATTGCCGTGACGCCGGATGCAGAAACGAAAGCGTGGCTCAATACAAATGCGCTGTTTCCCGTGCAAATTGTAGATGATGTGCCCACGAATGGATTCGGCGCAAATTTACGCGCAGCGCTCAAAAAAGCGCAGGGTCGATGGGTAGCTTTCATGTCGGATCAGGTAATTCTGTATCCGACACATCTGCATGCGCTGGTCGAGGTGATGACGCGCACCGATGCGGGGCGTGCTGCATATACGCGATGGTGCGCGGTTCGCAGAGATGAAGCGGGGACTTATCAACGAGGTATGCCGCCGCTTCGCTTTCTGGAATGGTGGAATCGCGCCGAATGGCATCTCGAGCGTGACCTGACCCTTGAGTGCGTACTGGTGGAGCGAAATCTATTCGAAATGACCACCGTAGCACCCGATGATACGCCGTCAGAAATCCTGGGGCAGTTGGTCGGTGTTGTAGATATGGTGTATACCAGCGCGACCACTTTAGAACGTCATCTCACGGATGAGGTTGTCGATGAAACATGGTTCGCTGTGTCCGAACCGAGCCAATTGTTACGCGCCGTACCGCCGCCACCCGATGCTAAGTCAGTGGCGACAACAAAAGCGTGGAAACGAAAACAAGCGCTGCGCCAAGCTGCTAAGAAAGTCCGCAGTGTATTGATAGCTGCCGGTCAGAATGCGTACAAAATGATTCTGCCGTCATATGATGCGCGTATAGCCTTGAGCAACATTGCCCGTCGGCGACTTGGGATGCCTTTAATCCCGGTTTCTAATAGCGTGCTGCTGCGTAGTGCACGGCGGCAGATGCGCCAGCAGCTCGGCAACCAGGTCGTGACAGGACAATTTGCCAGCGATGCCAACGAGCAGCCCGACATTTTTCTTTTCAACATTATCGAATGGTCTGCGTTGAAGCAGCGCCCGCAGCATTTAGCACAAGGATTAGCGGCGCGGGGTTGTCGTGTGTTCTGGATCGATGTGCGTCTGAGGCAAGTCGATGGAGTCGGGTGGTGGACTGGGGCGGCGCTGCCTGAACCGACGCCAAATATCCATTATCTGGAACTTCCCGGTACGCTCCCCAATATTTACAGCACCCGCGTGGAAGGCGTAGCCCTGGATACAATGACGACTGCACTCGATTTAATCCGTCGCGCATATGGTGTCAAACACGCTGTGTGTATCGTCAATTATCTGGGATGGACGCCGTTGGCGTTGAAAGTGCGTGCCCGGTTTGGCTGGAAAATTGTATATGACTGTCTCGATAACGCACGCGCTTTCAGCCGCATGTATCACTTAGATATGGAAGATCGCGAAATTGTGCTTACGCGTGCTGCCGACGCGGTTACTGCATCGGCGCAAAACTTGTATGACCACGTCTGCACGTTCAATCCGAATACCCACTTGATTCGTAATGGAGCGGATTACGATTTATTCAGTTCTGCACAATCGCGAGGGCTGCTTGATGTGTATGCAGCGCCACGGATTGGCTTTTTTGGCGCGTTCGCAGAATGGCTGGATTTCGACCTCATCGAAGCCGCTGCCATCCGCTTTCCAGATTATTCATTCATTTTTGTCGGGCGTGATGTTTTTCCAAGTGAGACGGAACGGGCACGTTGGGCATTGATTAGGAAGCACCCCAATGTCCATATCCTTGAACAGGTTGATCATAAAACACTGGCGGCGATGTGCGCTCAGTTCGATATAACGACCGTGCCATTTCAGGATTTACCGATTACACAAGCGATGAACACGGTTAAAGTCTATGAATATCTTGCGGCTGGCAAGCCTGTCATCGCCAGCGACTTACCAGAAGCACGTTTGATTCACGACTTAGGCTTGATCACGCTGTACAAGACTCACGACGAATACTTCGATAAGTTGGGGCAGATGGTTGATGATCTGGAGTCGTCCGATGCCCATGCACATGCCGCCGCGCGTCGTCAATTCGCCGCCGTGCATACCTGGACGAGGCGAACTGACGACTTGCTCAGGATTATCGAGCGTCTGAACGTTTAGACATTTTTACGAAATCACCCCACATGCGTTCTTCGAGGGGTTTCCACATGCTATCCCAACTGTAACGCTTGACCGCAAGTTGGCGTCCGTTCTCGCTCAATTGCTGCCACAGCCCACGATTGGTCAACACCTCGTTGACGCTGTCTGCAAACGCCTGCGGGTCGTCACGGACGAGCAAATGCTCGCCATCTTCTCCATGCAGACCAAGAAAACCGAGCGATGTCGAAACGACCGGCACGCCGAGCGCCATCGAGTCTAGTATTTTCAGGCGTGTGCCGCCGCCGAAGCGTAAAGGTACGATGCTGGCACTGGTACGCCACATAATCGGTGGAATTTCTTTGGGTGTGTTGAAAAGGGTGATGCCTGGCTGTTTGCACAGCTCGATTATGTCTTGGCGTGGGTTACGTCCGACAACAAAAAACTTGATCGATGGGTTGCGCTGCCGAATGAGTGGCAAAATTTCATCGACAAAATAGAACATGCCATCGATATTCGGATAGTAATTGAGTGTGCCCAAAAACAGGATTGTATTTGTATCTGGGCGCGCGCGCGGCGTCATCTTGGTAAAACTGGTGCCGTTATCGACGACCAGCGTATCGGCGGGGTCGCGCCCAGAACGTTCATCGATGATCGACTTATCATGTGCGCTGACCGCCGAGATGAGGTCAAAGTGCCGCCAGATACGCTGCTCGTATTGGCGCAGCCCGGTGGCGGTTTCTAATTCATTGGTAAAATTTACCGTCAATTCCGGTTTTTGACCGCCTGCTTGGGCGACTTGTTCGCTAAGCTCGGATTCAATGTTTTGTTCGTCCAGTACCATAAAGGGCGCATCCACGTAAGCGAGATATGGCGTGGTATAAATATGCGCAAACATCGCCACATCGAAATTGCGAGACGGAATCATCTTCAAAATCTCGACCAAATCGCCCGATACGCGCTGTTTGATCAGGTCAGTCAACATGTCCATTTCGGCGACCGGACGTGAATTGTGGGGTACGGTATATGCCGATTTCAGATACGGCGTGATCGCACTCATATCGAATCGCGTGGTCCGGTAATTGATGAAACTGACGAATGTGATATCGTGGCGGGCACCAAAGTAACGAATTGCTTCCCAAACGCGTATTGACCCGCCAGAGTTTGCTGGGTACGGGAAGTATGGCGCCATCATCAGGATATTCAGCCGCCGACCGCCACTTGCACCGTTGCTACGATTTGCAGTACGTGCGCCTAATCCAAGCCGCGCGTGCCAGCGTTTTCCCAGCACAGGCTTGGCAAGGTCAATGGTTTCTGACGCTATTTCAGCGTCCTTCATCACGCTGTGAGTTGCGGTCGCCAAATGATAGAGACCGAGTGGGTCATAGCGATCATCGTAATAGCGGGTGACGCGCGTATGATTGCGATATTGATTGGTGGTCGTAGACACGCCGCCATCTAATTGGCGATACCAGTGCAGTGTATCTGGCAGTGCATCGACTTTATACCCTGCTAAACCGGTGCGGACGTGCAGTTCATAATCTTCGTAGCCGATGCCTTTGATTTCGGTGTACCCACCAAGCGCATTGAACACGTTGCGGCGGATGATCATGGTAGGTCCGCCGTACAAGTCATTCATCTGACTGCCGACCAGATCGTTTCCAACGGGCATATACAGCATATTTGGCGGCACGTTGATTTTGCCATCATCGCCAATCGGGTAGTCTTCACCCAGAAAGCGATATGTCGAGGCGATCACGCTGTCGTCACCGCTTGTGCGAATCGCTTCGAGCAGACGCGCAACGAAATAATCTGGCGCGACATCATCTGAGTCGAGAAAGATGATGTATTCTGCGTTTCCCAAACGCGCGGCATGATTGCGTGCAGCGCCGGGATAAGCATTCGCTTGACGTTCAAAAATCCAACCGCGTGGTGAATACTTCGCGCGCATGTCGTCGAACACGCGACGCGCTTCGGGGTCGGTCGAACCGTCATCGATGATAATCACCTGGAAGTTTGTCACTGTTTGTAATTCGAGTGACTGGAGCATCTGCGGTAGATATTTAGGCTGATTGAAGTAGGGCACACAGATATCGACAGCAGGATTAGCGGTGATCTGCGTCAGTACGGGGAGTGCAAGCGCCATCGTGTGTTCGTGATGACGACTGACCTGCGCGTGAAAATCGAGCCACCGTGTATTGATGGTGTCGAAATCGATGTAGGGCAGATCGGCGGCGGTTCTTGGTGGGGTTGTCCACGCTGCCGCGATTTTTTGCGCCATCATGACGCTATCCGCCGCGTAAGACTGGCGCGCATCGCCTTCGAACATTTCGGGCATTCCGCCAGATGCTGGATAAATGAGGTTCAAGCCCGTGATACTGGCAGCATCGAGCAGAGTATATGGGGTATTGCTTGGCGAAGGTGGGACAATCACCAGCGAGTCGCCCGCGTGCGCGCGCAAAAACTCCATTTGTTCATCAAAGGAAAACCTTGTTTGCAAATCGAACGCATAAGCGTATGACAAGCGAATCAAGGTGTGGCGGGCGCGCGGCTGATATTGATTTTCATTGCCGAGCAAAATGACCGATTCAATTTGAGACGTAACCGCCGGGTAAAGCCGATGCAGCGTGCCAAGCCCATGAATCAGGTGATCGAGACCAAATTCCGCTGTGGTTTGCCCAAAATAGAGTAGATGTTTGAAGCGCGGAGCAGCTTCGACGGTGGGCGCAACCTGCGTACTGACAAATGGAGTTCCGAGCACGTGTGTTTCGGCGGGCAAAGACCAATCAGTAACGTTACGCGCAAAATCGACTATAAATTGGCTGGTCGCGACGATAAAATCGCTTTGTTCGGCACTGTAGCGCTCGATGAAAGCCTCGGCGTGCTGCGTGATCAGGCTGAAATACGTCGACTCGGTCATTGCGCGCAGCACGCTGCCGCCGAGCAGCACGGTCACGACTGTCGGGTAATGCGCGTAATGAAATCGACGTTGGCGCAGCAGTTCATAGGCTAAGTTATTGAGATCGAGGGCGTATACAATATCGAATTCGGGCAGCTTTTCGCGCAGCGTATCGGATATCGCCATAGGGCGTGCATTGGGCCAGCGCCTATCCGCATGGGCGTCGATAAGGTCAGGAATGACCTTTATCCCGCCCTCTAACCAATAGGGTTCGGTTGGGGTATGGCGCGGTGTCCACCATTTTTCAGGCAGCGCATGAAAAATGGCGATCTCATCTTTAGTGTGTTTTTGCAGTAAGCGCGCCCAATGCAGTGTGAAGGCAGTACGATCATCGTGCGGTGCAAGATGTGGATAAAATTCTGATGTCAGGATTGCTATTTTCATGGCGTAAGGTCAACTTTTCTGCCGAGCAATTTCATCACACGGGCGTGCAGGCGTAGTCGCGTTTCTAAAGGCAGCGCGTCGCGGTACATGTTGCGAAGGCGGTCAATCACACGGTCTTGCAGCTTCATAGCCTCAGTGATCGGCATTCGTTCATCGACCGTTGGCTGATTTGCCCATCCCTGTTGAAACAAATGAAAAGGGGTATCGACCAGCCGCATTTCGGTTTCGACGTTCAATTTTCGTTTACGTAATTCTTGTAACTGGTTGTACATCCCATAGAACGCCCATGCAGCGCCGCGCATTCCGACTTGTGCAAGGCGTTCTTCATAGGCTTCGATAATGCGCTGTTTGGCGCGATATTGATCGGATGTGCGTGCTAACCCGGTCTCGACCTGCCGATAAAATTGCAGATATTCGGGGACGACATCGGTTTTATACCCTGCCAGCGCTAAACGCGCGTGCAGTTCCCAATCTTCGTGCTGCGCGCCACGCCACTCGCGGTAGCCGCCTATCGCTTCAAATGCGCGGCGGCGTACGATGATCATAGGACTGCCAAAGATAATCGGTTCGAGCAAACCCGCAACCAGATTCGCGCCCAGCGGCATGTAAAACGCGAAAGGAGGCGCGGTGATCTCGCCTGTTTCGATTGAAAACGGCAGGTTGTCACCGACGAACAGATAACTGCCGCATGTCAGCAAGTCGTCGCCACTCGTGCGGATTGCTTGCAGATAGCGCGCGACGGTATTGAGGGTGGGAATATCATCCGAGTCGATGAACAAGAGATACTCGGCTTTCCCCAATTGTGCGGCAGTATTGCGCGCAGCGTCTACCCATTGATTTTCTTGCCGTACAAACGTCCAGCCGCGCGGCGCATACTGTGCTTGCATCCGGTCGAAGATGGCGATCGATTCAGGGTCGGTCGATCCGTCGTCGATAATGTAAACACTGAAGTCCTGTGACGTTTGATGCGCCAGACAATCGAGCAGTTGAATCAAATACGCGCCTTTGTTGTAGTACGTCACGCAAATATCGACCGATGGAACAGGCGACGGTACGACTGCCGGATGAACGGTTCGTTTTTTCGAGGCAGCCAGTTCTGCGGCTTCGCGATGAAAGTCCAGATAGCGCGCGTTCGCGGCGGCGTAGTCATATGGCGTGGGCACAACGTCGTTCGATGCGGGCTTTCCCAGTCGTTTTTCCAGCGCGGCGGCGAACGCACGTGGATACGGATCGAACAACATCGAGTCGCTGTTTGCGCCTAAGATTTCGGGGATTCCGCCTGTGCGCGCGCACAAAAGATGAACGCCGGGAATCAGCGTCGTTTCGATGACGGTATACGGGAAATTATCGGATAAGCTGGGGATGACAATTAACGATTCGTGTGCATGTTCCGCCAGAAAATCGAGCGCTTGTGGACTCGCCAAATCGCCGCGATGTTCCACGTTGTAGCCAGCTTGTTTCAGGTCAGACCACACCTGATCGACGTGATTTCGATAGCTGTTGGTATAGTGGCTGCCCAGAAACACAACCTGTTCGAGCGACTTCACTGTTTCAGGGTTGGTTTTCGCTAACAGTTTGAGTGCATCGACGGTGAGTTCAAACCCTTTGCGCGTTTCCAAACGTCCGAAATAAATCAGCCGCTTGTAATCAGGCGCGCGTGTGCTGTTTCCGCCGCGCGCAGCAGGGAATATGGGCAGCCCAATCACACGGGTTTGTGTCGGCAAGCGCCACCCATGCGCCGTCACCCACTCGCGGATATAGTCGCTGGGCGCAAGCACAAAATCGCTGTGCAAGGTTGTATAGCGTTCAACATAATCGGTATTCAGGTCTTGGACGACACGCGGAAATAGCTGATTGCCGCCGCGTTCCCAAATCGCCGCCCCATGCAGCACATTGACAAATACGGATGTGTCATTCGGATTGAAACGACGTGTGCGTATCGCATGAAACCCCGCGCTTGCCCAATCCTGCATGTAGATCACGTCAAAATCTGCAAGATGGGGGGTGACAAATTCCGATAAACGCATTTCGAGCACGACGGGCCAGCGCTGTACCAAGGGTCGGGGATTATGCACCTCGATGATCTTGATGCCCATCGCTGCATAACGCGCTTTCGCATCGGCATCAATAGAAACAGGTGATGTTTCGAGGCGGGTCAGAATGATGGTGACATCTTCGCCCGCATCGCGTAAGAGCGTAGAAAGATGTGCTACGAACGTGCCAACGCCGCCCGCGCGTCCGTTGATGGTCGGCACGTCGAAAGAAAGAATTGCTGTTTTTGTCATGATTTCACAATCGGTTGTGAGAGAGAGAAATCTCATCTCTCATTGTGCCAAGTCATGCGTCTCGCTGCAATGGTAGAATGTGCGACGCCTGTTATTGTTGTGTGTGTCTTACGCTCCGAAATTGCGCTCGATCAGACTTTTTAAGACGCTGATTGCCTCGTGTGCGTGTATGCCTATGGCTTCGATTTTGATCACATGTCCCGGCTGAACCGCCAGCACCATTAGCTTAAGTGGGCTGTCGCCTTTAGCAGGCGCCTTGTTCAGAGTCATATTCCACATGTTGATCGTTGTATCATCATACTGTTTGACGATCTTGACGAACTGTGCCAATGGGCGCGCATGAAGTCCAGAATCATGATTGATTTTGAAGACCGACTGCTCATTCATCCGCAGCGACTCGCCTGTTTTCGGGGTACATGTTAATAAACTATAATGCCCGTTCATTTGATTGCAACCCTTTTACATAACCCTATTTCGTTCAGGTTAGCGCCGTTGGGTTACAATGAAGCGACTTGTTTACACACAGATCAATTGACGATGGCACAAATCGATGCGGTAGTGGTGGGTTCGGGTCCAAATGGGCTGGCGGCGGCGATTACGCTGGCACGCGCGGGCCGTAAAGTTGTGTTGTATGAAGCAAAATCGACCGTTGGTGGTGGGTTGCGGTCTGCCGAATTGACAGCGCCAGGTTTTATCCACGATGTTTGTTCTGCTATTCATCCGCTCACGTTGGTATCGCCATTCTTCAAAACAGTTCCGCTCACCGATTATGGCGTTGAATGGGTGTATCCACCGTCAGAAGTGGCACATCCACTCGATGACGGCAGCGCGGTGATGACCGAACGCACAGTCGAAGCGACAGCGGCAGGTTTGGGGCGCGACGCCGCTGCTTATCGGCGATTGATGGGGTTGTTCACTGCCAACGCGGAGGCGCTCTTTGATGAGCTGTTGGGTCCGCTCAATATTCCGCCACGTCATCTTAGCGCCCTTGCGACTTTCGGACCGTTTGCGCTGCTGCCCGCCATGCAGATGGCACAGTGGGTGTTTCGTGAGGAACGTGCACGCGCGCAGTTTGCAGGGATGGCAGCGCACAGTGTGTTATCGCTCAATCGTGTTGGTACGTCGGCTTTTGGGCTGATGTTGGCAATTTCGGCGCATACGGCGGGATGGGCATTCCCGCGTGGCGGCGCGCAAAAAATTGCGGACGCGCTGGCGGCTTATTTCATCAGCCTGGGGGGTGAGATCGTGTGCGATTTCGATGTTAAATCGTTTGATCAACTGCCGCCCGCACGCCTCAAACTGCTTGATATCACCCCGCGCCGTTTCGCCGACATGGTGCAAGGTCAACTGCCAGCACTCTATAGTTATTTGCTCAACCATTATCGCTATGGCGCGGGCGTATTCAAAATCGATTACGCACTCTCCGCGCCGATCCCGTGGAAAGCGCCAGAAGTCGCGCGCGCCGCGACGGTTCATCTTGGCGGCACGCTGGACGAAATCGGGGATAGCGAACGCGCGTTAGGAATCGGCGCGCACGCTCAACGTCCGTATGTGCTGTTGGCGCAGCACAGCTTATTCGATGACACGCGCGCTCCAGACGGTAAACATACGGCGTGGGTCTATTGTCATGTTCCTGGTGGATCAACGGTCGATATGACCGCGCGTATCGAAGCACAGATTGAACGGTTCGCGCCCGGTTTTCGTGATGTGGTCATCGCACGGCATACGCGCAACACGGTCGAACTTGAGGCATACAACGCTAATTATGTCGGCGGTGACATCAACAGCGGCGTACAGGATATTTTCCAGCAGTTCACTCGTCCTGTTCCACGGCTCAACCCGTATTCAACCCCGTTGAAGGGTGTCTATCTGTGTTCTTCCGCGACGCCACCCGGCGGTGGTGTACATGGCATGTCTGGGTATCATGCAGCGATGTCGGCACTGCGTGAGTTACTTTAATTATTGAAGCAAGTTGTGCAATTTCAACAAATGTTTTGATATGAGCGTGCAAAAGTGCTACGCTCATTTTCAATACTTTATAATGCATATTTCAACTAAACTTAATGATAGCTCAATCTTCTAAATCGTCGCTTATTCATACATCGCCGATCGCGCTTGATCCTTCTAAAGTGCGCGCACTGATTGCGCTGCGCAAATTCGGCGCGATGTCGCGGACTGACCTGGCTGATCGCATGGGGTATTCGCGTTCTACGATCACGACCATCAGCCAGGATTTGATCGATTTGGGCATCGTCGAAGAAATCGGCGATGCGGTATCGAACGGGGGTCGCCGTCCCCGCGTGCTGAATTTCCGCGCCAATTACGGCTACATTGTTGGTATCGATTTAGGCGCAACCAGTCTCGATCTGGTCTTTGCTGACTTCAATGGCATCATCCTCGAACGCGCTTCGACGATATTGGACGTACGCCAAGGCGCGGCGCTGACGCTCAACATCATCCGCGATTTGATTATCGACATGCTGAACAATCAAAATTTGCCACCGACGTGTTTGGTCGCCATCGGCTTGGGTGTGCCAGGTCCCGTCGATTTTCACGCGGGGCTGCTGATTGCGCCACCGATTATGCCCGGCTGGGATGCGTATCCGATCCGCGCTTTCTTTCGTGAAAGCTTTCCTAACGCCGTCGTCACCGTCGATAACGATGTTAATGTGATGGCGTTGGGTGAACTGCGCGCGGGCGCGGGCATCGAACATGAAAACTTCATTTTCGTTAAAGTCGGAACGGGCATCGGTTGTGGCATCGTATGTCGTGGAGAGATTTATCGTGGTGCGGATGGCTGCGCCGGCGATATCGGGCATATTTGCGCCGATAAAAACGGACCCGTATGTCATTGCGGCAACGTCGGTTGTCTGGAAGCGATTGCGGCAGGACCGCCGATTGCACGCCGCGCCATCGAAGCCGTTCACGCCGGACGCAGTCCGATTTTGAGCAAATACTATCAAATGACCGACAGCAGGCTGACATCGGTCGAAGTCAGCCGCGCTGCCGCCGAAGGTGATGCAATTGCCAACGAGATCATCCGCGACAGTGGACGCGCGATTGGCGAGGTGCTTGCCGGATTGGTCAATTTCTTTAACCCAACCATGATTCTAATCGGTGGCGGGGTGAGCGGCATCGGTCATTTGTTCCTGTCGTCGATTCGCGGCGGCATTTTGCAGCGCTCGCTGCCGCTTTCCACGCGTAATCTAAGAATCGATACCACCAGCATGAAGCAAGATGCTGGCGTCATTGGCGCGCTCATGCTCGCGCTTGAACACGTTTTCATGGTGAAAACATGACGCCTTCCCCTATTGTGCCTAATCTGTCAACGCTGACAGTGATTAGAGCAGTTTTCGACCCGATGTTCGTTATGAGGAGGCACACTATCGACGAAACGAACGGGATATTTGGCAGTAATTCACTCCGTATAAAGCAAATTTTCTCGCAGGTTTCTTAAAGGAGCAGTACGACATGAAAAAACTGTCGATTGGTTTAATCCTCGTCGCCTTGGTCGTTATGTTTGGCGGCGCAGTGCAAGCCCAAGAAATCACCGAATTGAATATCTGGTGGGCGGAATGGGATCCGGCGGGCTACTTACAGCAAATCGGAAATGAATACGAAGCCGAAACCGGAATCAAAGTCAACGTTGTGCAGACGCCATGGGGCAGCTATTACGGTCGCGTGACCACCGAATGGGCGGCACAAGGCAATGCGTTCGATATGGTGGTCGGTGACAGCCAATGGCTCGGTCAGGCAGTGACAGAAGGTCACTACGCCGACTTGACCGAATTCATGACCACCGCGAATGACGATGGTGTTTCGATTGCCGACACCGTGACGCCCGCCACACTTTCGTATTACGGCGAATACCCGGCGGGCAGCGCTTCTTACTACGCATACCCGACCGAAGGTGATGCCAATGGTTTTGCGTATCGCATGGATTTGTTCGAAGACCCAGAAGAAATGGCGGCATTTGAAACGGCGTATGGTTATCCGCTTGCCGTCCCACAAACATGGGCAGAACTGCGCGATATCGCAGAATTCTTCACCCGCCCTGATGACGGTCAATACGGCGTCGGCGTGTATACGCAAATCGACTACGACGCCATCACGATGGGTTTTGAAAACATTTTCTTCAGCTATGGTGCAGATTGGTCGGATGCTGACCTGAACGTGCTGGGTGTGGTCAACTCGCCAGAAAGCGTCGCGGCTCTCGAACTGTATCGTGAGCTGTACACGTTCGCGCCTCCCGGTACGAACAATGCGTTCTTCGCCGAAATGAACGACCTGTTCGTCAATGGTCAAGCCGCGATGGTCATGAATTACTTCGCGTTTTTCCCGGCGCTCGATAACGCCAGTATCAACCCCTACCGCGATGTCACTGGTTACTTCTCGATGCCTGCGGGTCCTGATGGTGATCGCTTTGCGGCACTCGGTGGTCAGGGCATGAGCGTCAATAACTACATCGATGATGCACGCAAACAGGCATCACTCGACTTCATTACATGGTTCGCCACTGAAGAAGTGCAAGCACGTTGGGCAGAAGTCGGTGGTTATACGTGCAATATCAACGTCCTGCAAAGCGAAGCCTTCTTGACTCAAACGCCGTACAACGCCGCATTCGCGGAAAGCATGACGTTCGTCAAGGACTTCTACAATATTCCTGAATTTGGCACGCTGTTGGAATCCGCACAGCGCAACCTGCACGCCCACATCGTAGGTGGTGAAGGCACCGCTCAGGAAACCATGGATAACATGGCTGCCGAAATCGACGAAGCATTGGCAGACGCGGGCTACTTCGACTAAGTACGTCGTGACACAAAACGAGAGGGACGGGTCAACCCGTCTCTTTCATTTAATGATGGTGCACCAGTTTCGAGCATAGTCTGAGGTGGGGTGTGTCAACAACGTCCAGCACAACTGCGCAAGTCGTCAACAATCGGACGGCGGTCGCGCGACGACAAATGAGCGATGCGGCGATCACGCGGTTATTCATCCTGCCGACGATCATTCTGCTAATCGTGATGAATATTTTTCCTTTGATTTACAGTTTGTTTCTCAGTTTTACCGAATATTCCGTGATCGCCAATGCGCCGCCTGTGTGGGTGGGCTTAGAAAATTACGTCGATATTTTGACGGATACACGTTTCTGGCATCACTTTGCTGTTACCGGACGCTATGCGCTGGCGTCGGTCGCGCTGCAAACCGTCGTCGGTTTTGGGTTGGCGATGCTGCTGCGAAACAAGTTCAAGGGCAGCCCACTCATCACCACGTTGATATTGGTACCGATGATGCTTTCCCCGATTGTCGTGGCGAAATTCTGGGAGCTGATCTTCAGTCCTTCTTACGGAATTTTCAATTACCTGATCGGTTTCACGGGCATCAACCCGAATACCGCATGGTTAGGGGATAGCACACTCGCGTTGTGGGCAGTTGTCATCGTCGATGTGTGGATGTGGAGTCCGTTCGTCATGCTGCTCGTGCTGGCAGGTTTGAGCGCGATCCCAGAATATCTGTACGAAGCGGCGTCGATTGATCGTGCCAGCGGTTGGTTTCAGTTCCGGCGCATCACACTGCCGCAAGTCATGCCGCTGTTGTTAATCGCGGTCTTGTTTCGCACCATCGAGGCATTCAAACAATTCGACCTCGTAAGCGGTTTAACGGGTGGCGGACCCGGTGATGCGACGCAAACCGTCAGCATTCGCTTGTATCAGCTTGCGTTTGGCGATTTTGATACCGGAAAAGCCAGCGCACTCGCTTACATCGTCCTGGTGGTGATTATCGCCGTCAGCAACCTGTATATCCGTGCGCTCAACCGCGCGAGAGAGGGCTAAAGCGCATGGCAACGGTCACTTCATCACCCGCACCGCCAACGTCCAATCAACCCGGTTATTACGTCAATTACTCGACACGCGTCGATAAAGTGGGGCTGCGTCCCCGCATTGCAACCATGGTACGCGCGATTATCGCGGTGATCATCGCTTTCATCATGCTGATCCCTGTATTTTGGATGGGATTAACAGCGTTCAAATCGCGTCCTGATGCAGTATCAGTGCCGCCAACCCTGTTATTTCAACCCACGCTTGAAGGATTTGTCAGCTTGCTCACCGACCGTCGTCAATTGACGGCGGCGGAACTTCAGGAATATCAGGCGCGCGATGACCTGAATTGGGCGGATGAACTGACGCTGTTACGTGGTCAGGTGATCATCGGTCAAAGCCAATTCCCGCGTCAACTGCTTAACTCGCTGATTATCAGCGCTGCCTCGACCTTCTTTTCGGTCACATTCGGTGTGCTGGCAGCATATGCGTTCAGCCGATTCCAAATACCTGGCAAAGATGACCTGCTCTTTTTCATCCTCAGTCAGCGAATGCTGCCTGCGGTCGTTGTGACCATTCCGATCTTCTTGATGTACAAAGAAATCGGTTTACATGACACGCATTTTGGCATGATTTTGCTTTACACCAGTTTCAATTTAAGTTTTTCGGTGTGGCTGCTCAAAGGCTTCATCGACGAAATTCCGCGTGAATACGAAGAAGCAGCGTTGGTCGATGGCTATACACGCTTGCAGGCATTCCGTAAGGTTGTGCTGCCGCAAGCCGTGACTGGCATCGCCGCGACGACTGTGTTCGCGTTGATTTTCTCGTGGAACGAATATGCGTTCGCGCTCATGCTGACTTCTAATAACGCGCGCACCGCGCCGCCAAGCATTCCCGAAGTGTTGGGGACGGGCGGCATTGAATGGGCGGCGATTGCAGCGGGTTCGCTGGCATTCTTAATCCCGGTCGTGATTGTCACGTTCGCGCTGCGTAAACATCTGTTACGTGGTGTGACGTTCGGCGCGATCCGCAAAGGTTAAAACGATATGGCAACAATTGAACTCAAACAGGTTGAAAAAAAATTCGCAGAGTCGTTCGCGGTGCAGCCGCTCGATCTGACGATCAATGATGGTGAATTTGTGGTGTTTTTGGGTCCGTCCGGCTGTGGCAAAACCACAACACTCCGCATGATCAGCGGCTTGGAGGCGGTGACGACGGGCAATATTTATCTTGATGGGCGCGATGTGACATGGCTGCACCCCAGTGATCGCGATATAGCATTCGTCTTTCAGTTTTTTGCGCTGTATTCGCATATGACGGCGCGCCAGAACATCGCATTTCCTTTACAAGCGCAAAGCGAGTCGCGCGACCAGATCACGAAAAAAGTCGCGGATGTCGCCAAGATGCTCAAAATCGACCACATTCTCGATCAAAAGCCGGGCAGTTTGAGCGGTGGCGATCAACAACGAGTCGCGCTGGCACGTGCGTTGGTACGCCGTCCAGCAGCATTCTTGATGGATGAACCGCTTGGCGCCCTCGATGCCGAGTTCCGCGAGTCGATGCGTGCCGAAATCAAGCAGCTACATATTCGGCAAGAAGCGACGACCGTCTATGTCACCCACGATCAGATTGAAGCAATGGCGATGGGCGACCGAATCGTCATCATGTCGAAAGCCATTGTGCAGCAGGTCGGCACGCCTTCGGATGTGTACCATAACCCGTCGAATTTGTTCGTCGCGCGTTTCATCGGTAGTCCTGGCATGAATTTACTCGAAGGTCAATATGTCGATGGGCGCGTGATGTTAGCGGGTGGCAGCACGTTCTCGATTCCCAATGCCTATAACGTGGCGCTGAATCAGGCGCTCAATGATACCGGTGGCAAGGTCATCGTCGGCTTTCGCCCTGAAGCAGTGCGCGTGGGTGATTCTGGCGAAATCGCCGCGCATGTTTATGCGGACGATTTGCATGGCGGTTATTCGATGCTGCATTTTGAACTCGATGACGGCGTGATCGTCCATGGGCGGGTGGGGCGCGACAGCCATCACACGATTGGCACAGGCTTACAGTTTGGCGTCGATCCAGCGATGGTGCGTTTCTTCCATCCAGTAACCGAGCAAGCAATCCAGCCGAATGGAGTACACGCATGAGTGACATTCGACTTGAAAACATCACCAAGCGTTACAAAGACACGACCGCGCTGAACGATATTTCGATCCAGATCAAAGACCGCGAGTTTTTCGTGCTGCTCGGACCTACTGGTGCAGGCAAAACGACGACGTTACGCGTAATCGCCGGGTTGGAAAAGCAAGACGCGGGACAAGTCTATTTTGATGGCGCGTCGATCGATGATTTCCAGCCCGCCGATCGGGATGTCGCGTTTGTTTTCCAGCAGTATTCGCTCTACCCAACGTTGTCTGTCTACGATAATCTGGCGTTTCCTCTCCGGTCGCCGCTGCGAAAAACACCAGAAAATGTCATTAAGCAGCGCGTGACCAGTGTCGCCGAGATTTTGCGGATTTCGCATCTTTTGGAGCGTAAGACGGCGCGGCTTTCGGGCGGCGAAATGCAGCGCGTAAGCATCGGGCGGGCGATTGTGCGCGAACCGCGTGTGTTCTTAATGGACGAGCCGCTTTCCAATCTCGATGCGAAACTGCGCGAGTCACTGCGCGTCGAACTCAAGCATATTCAAAAGACGCAGGGCAGCACGTCGATTTTCGTCACGCACGATCAAATTGAAGCGCTGACAATGGCAGATCGAATCGCGGTGCTGCACGAAGGCAGTCTGCTTCAACTCGGTACGCCGTTCGATATTTATGATCGCCCCGCGACAACGTATGTCGCGACGCTCGTTGGGACGCCGCGCATTAATTTGCTCAATACACAGCGTGTGAACGGGTCGCTCAAGATCGAAAACAGCCCGCTTGAAGTTGCTACGCCCGCTGCAAATACGCCCGATGAAGTGCTGTTGGGTGTACGTCCCGAAGATGTGCGGCTTGACGCCGATGGTACGTTTGTTGGCAAGGTCGTGCTGACTGAGCCGCTCGGCGTCGAAACGATCCTGCATTTGAAAAGCGGCGATCAAATCTTGCTTAGCGTCGTAGCGGGAACTTCTGCGGTGCAGCTCAATTCGGAAGTCCGCTTTGATTTCGCACGCGAACGGTTACATTTTTTTGGCGCGGATGGCACGCGTTTATAAACCGTACAAAGGAGCATTATCATGCGGTTTGGCGTAAATGCGTGGGTATGGGTATCGCCGTTGACGACGGCAAATTTGAAAGAGCTCGCCCCAAAAGTTAAGTCAATGGGCTTTGACTGGTTTGAAATCCCATTGGAATCGATTGGCGATGTAGACCCCAAAGAAGGCGCGGCGATTTTGCGCGATAACGGCTTGGGTGTCAGCGCGTGCGCGGCGATGGGTCCTGACCGTGACCTGATTCACCCCGACAGCGCGATTCGCGCTAATGGCATGGACTACATTCGTCAAGCGGTCGATGTCCTGCAAGGGTTAGGCGGACAAAACCTGGTCGGTCCGATTTATTCATCGGTTGGGCGGGTATGGCAGGCGACGCCCGAAGAACGCGCTCGCGATGTTGATCTCGTCGTCGAAAACCTCACCCCCTTGGCGGCGTATGCGCTGGATCATGGCTGTGTGTTGTGTTTAGAGCCGTTGAATCGCTTTGAAACCAGTTTTGTCAATCTAGCGAGTCAGGCGATTGAAATCGTGGATCGGGTCAACTCGCCAGGTTGCAAGATCATGTTGGATACGTTCCATATGAACATCGAAGAAAAATCGCCCGCCAAAGCAATCCGTGAGACGGGGGCGCGTCTGGCGCATGTGCATACCTGCGAAAGTGATCGCGGTGCGCCTGGAACTGGCAATGTTCATTGGGATCAGGTCTCGGTCGCGCTGCACGAAATCGGCTACGACGGACCTGTCGTCATCGAATCGTTCACGAGCGCAGTGAAAAGCATTGCGCGGGCGGCGGCGATCTGGCGTTCCTTCGAGCCGAGTCAGGATGCGTTGGCACAAAACGGCGTCAATTTTCTCAAGTCGTTATTGGTGTAACGGAAAAAAATCATGGGTAAATATGCTGCACCGATTCGGGTATTGGGCGGGAGCGCGCTGGTCGCGTTAATCATCGCCTTTATTTTTCCAACACTGCGCGACGGCATCGCCGATGACCGCACGCGCAACGGCGTGTTGATGCAGGCTGTTCCGTTTTTTGCGGTATTTGCGGCGATCTTGCTGCTGTATATCTTGCTTGGTTACATCGTCGCGTACCGTTTTAACGGCAAAATTCCTAAACGTACGTACAGCAGCATTGAAAACACGTTGGTTATCGGTATTCTGGCGGGCGTGGCGATGCTGTTCCAATCGTTTAATTTCGTCGGCTATCGCTATGGTTTCTTGCTGGTATTGGTGTCGTTGTTGAGTTTCATTTTGTGGAGTCACATCGTTGGGCGCACGATGCGCGCCGATGTACAACTACCACGATTCACGGCGGGTCAGCAGATCGCTGGCGGAATCGCGTTCGTCGCTGTCGTCGCGGTGCTATCCGCTGTGATTTTGCAAGCCAATATACCGACTGAACCTTATGGCGTGCGCGAACGTGTGTGGAACACGTATGACGCCGCCGAAAAAGCCGTCGTACAGGAACAGGCGTTGGCAGAATTCAACGCGGTCGAAATTCCGTTCGTCATCCTGTTCAGCGTGATCCCCGCGGCGGTATTTTTCTTCTTCGTGCGCGAAGTCGCCGCTTCTCTTGGCAGTTCGACGCAGCGCACTCAGCATCCGCTGACGCCTGCGTCTCAAAGTGCTTCTGCGTAAACCTTTGTTGATACCTTTGAAGGGAGATGAACAAATGGCAAGACCTGTCACACTTTTTACTGGACAGTGGGCTGATTTGACGCTCGATACAGTGGCGAGTAAAGCCGCTGCGATGGGGTACGACGGTTTAGAACTCGCGTGTTGGGGCGATCATTTCGACGTAGAAAAAGCGCTCAGCGACGATGGCTATGTACAAACACGCTGGGATATTCTCAATAAATACAACTTGAAATCGTTTGCGATCAGTAACCACCTCGTTGGTCAATGCGTAGCAGATGCGATGATCGATCAACGTCACCGCGCAATTTTGCCAGATCGTCTGTGGGGCGATGGTGACGCCGAAGGTGTTCGCCAACGGGCTGCCGAAGAAATGGCGAATACCGCGCGCGCCGCCAGGAAGTTTGGCGTCAAGGTTGTCAACGGCTTCACGGGCAGCCCGATCTGGCATTTGCTGTATTTTTTTCCACCGACGACCGACGCTATGATCGACGCGGGTTATCACGAATTTGCCGAGCGCTGGAAGCCGATTTTGGATGTGTTTCAGCAAGAAGGAGTGCGTTTCGCGCTCGAAGCCCACCCGGCAGAAATCGCCTACGATATTTACACATCAGAACGCACGCTTAAAGCGCTCGATCATCATCCGGCATTTGGCTTCAATTTCGACCCCAGCCACTTTATTCATCAGCAGTTCGATCCTGTCAATTTCATCGACCGCTTCTCGGATCGTATCTTTCATGTCCATGTCAAAGATACCAAAGTACACCTGAACGGAATGAACAGCATTCTCGGCTCGCATATCAATTTTGGCGATGCGCGGCGCGGTTGGAATTTCGTCTCGCCTGGTCATGGTGACCTTGATATCGATGCGATGATCCGCGCGCTCAACCGTATCGGTTATGGCGGCGCGCTCTCTGTCGAGTGGGAAGACAGCGGCATGAATCGGGAACATGGCGCAGCGGAAGCGGTGCGTTGGGTGAAGGCGAACGAATTTACACCATCCACGCTCGCCTTTGATGCTGCTTACGAGAGCAAGAGCTAGTTCACACGCAAGGGAGAGCCAAATGGCGGATGATGTTGGGTTTGTGACAATGGCGGGCGCGCGGGCAGAAGGCGATGTGCCGACGCTTGGTATCGGCATGTTGGGGTACGCCTTTATGGGTAAGGCACACAGCAATGCGCTGAAGACACTGCCGTATATGATGTATCCGCCCGTCGCCGTGCCAAAACTGGCGGCGATTTGCGGGCGCAATTTAGAAGCGACACAAGAAGCGGCAAAGCGTTACGGCTACAACAAAGTGTATACCGACTGGCGCGCAATGATCGATGACCCCGATGTGCAGGTCTTTGACAACGGGGGACCCAACGACACGCACGCCGAACCGACGATCGCAGCGGCACGCGCGGGCAAACATGTCTTGTGCGAAAAACCGCTTGGACGCACCGCACAAGAATCGAAAACTATGCTCGACGCAGTGCAAGCCACCGGAGTCAAGCATATGGTCGCGTTCAATTACCGTTTCGTCCCTGCGATAGTGCAGGCAAAACGGCTGATCGAAAGCGGGCAGCTCGGTCGTATTTTCCATTTCCGCGCGGTGTACTTGCAAGAATGGATCATCGACCCGAATTTCCCGAAAGTCTGGCGTTTGGATAAATCGGTCGCGGGCAGTGGGTCGCTCGGTGATCTGGGCGCGCACATTATCGATCTGGCACGCTATCTGGTCGGCGAACCGAAGCGCATCATGGGCATGACCAAGACTTTTATCGAAGATCGTCCGATGCCCGACGGCAACGGGCGTGGTGTCGTCGATGTCGATGATGCGGTGGTCTCGCTGTTCGAATTCGAGAACGGCGCGCTCGGTACTATCGAGGCGACGCGCTTCGCGCAGGGACGCAAGAATTACAACAGCTTCGAGATCAACGGCGAAAAAGGCTCAATCCGCTTCAATCTGGAGCGCATCAATGAACTTGATGTGCAGTGGGCAGGCGAAGAACCGAAAGAGACGCGTGGCTTTCATAACGTGCTGGTCAGCGAGTCGTTTCACCCGTACTGGGAAAACTGGTGGCCGCAAGGACACATGATCGGCTGGGAGCATACATTCGTGCACGAGTTTCATCACTTTTTCGGCGCGATCGTAGGCAAGCATGAGGTTGCCCCATATGGCGCGGATTTTGTCGATGGCTACCGCAACAGCGTGATTTGCGACGCAATTCTGGAGTCATCGGACTCCGGGCGCGCGGTAGATATCAAATACGAGGCGTGATTGAAGACTTGGATGACCCACTGGGTCGTCCTACATGCACCTTAATAATCTATATTTTTCTTGAGCGCCACTCGAATAATCGAGCGCTGATGGGCGTGAGCGCCTGATCGGCGGCATGGTAAATCTCAAACAGCGCATCATAGGTTTCGACATGCGCCCTGATCGGTTGCACGGTGGCTTCGGTACGCACAAACGAGGCAATGGCGATGGGATCATCAGGATACAATCCCGCCGTCATGCCCGCCATGAGCGCCGCGCCATAAGCCGCATCGCGTTCGACCGGTATTGTCAGCGGACGATTCAGCACGTCCGCCATGATTTGCGCCCACAAGCGCGATTTTGCGCCCGCCCCGATCAAGAACAGGTCGTCAGCGTCGAGTCCCAATGCGCGCACCGCTTCAAGCGCATCGCGGATCGCAAACGCGACGCCTTCGAGTACAGCGCGGGTCATATGGCGTAAATCATGGCGAATTGTCATGCCCAGAAACGCGGCGCTGCGTTGACTATCCCACTGCGGCGCGAACTGACCGAGCAAATGGGGTAAAAAGAGCAGCCCGTCTGATCCAGGCGCGACTTGTGCGGCGGCTTGATCCATGACGGCATAATCAGCGTTTGGAATCGACGCCCAGATACTTTCGTGCAGCCAGCGAAATGCACTTGTCGCGTATTTTACTGCCGTACCGGGATACCAGAGATCATCGAACAAATACGGGTAGTTCAAAACATGTTGATGCAGCACGGGGTGTTCCGTCACAAAAGCGATGCGTCCCGTGCTGGCGAGCTTGATCGTGCCGCGTCCTGGTGATACCGCGCCCGCCGCGAAGACTTCGGCAGCGGTATCGGTTGTGCCGACAAGTACAGGTGTGCCTGCGTGCAAGCCTGTATGGAATGCCGCGCCTTCATCGACAGTTCCTGCGTAACCGAAAGGTGAACGTACGTCGGGCAGCGCGGCGCGGTCGAAATTCAGCCAGTCCAAAAACGGATCGATCCACTCGCGCGTTTGGGGATTGAACAACAGGGTTCCAGATGCGTCGATGAAATCGGTGACACGTGGGTCTATCCACCCGACTAAGCGATGGCGAACATAATCTTTTGGAAAATGCAGCGCATGAATATGCTGCCACACATCGGGACGGTGTTGTTTGATCCACGCTAGTTGTGGGAATGTCCACAACGCGCCGACGGTGTTCTTAACGCGCTGCAGGACTTGATCGCCAAAGTGCGCCGCGATCTCGTCGCATTGCGGCACACTGCGCACATCGTTGAAGTGAATCGAAGGCATCAGAACCGTGCTGTTTTTATCGAGCAGCACCGGGTTATGGGTGATGCCGACGATACATACCGCCTGAATATGTCGTGGATGGATGCCGCTGGTTTTTAGTACTTGGCGGGTTGAACCGCAAAATGCCTGATACCAATCGTCGGGGTTGTATTCCGCCCATCCCGGCTGCGGGTGACTGAGATGATACAGCCCGCTAGCGCGGGCGACAACGACGCCATGTTCATCGACCAGTAACGTTTTACAACTACCTGTTCCAATATCACTGCCTAAGACATAACGCATTACGCACTCATTTACTCACCGCGCTGACGCGGATATTTTAAGAAAGAGTCCAGGAGAATACACGATGAAGATTTGTATGCACAATTGGATGCGTCCGGAACCAATCGAAACCACGCTCGAACGCATGTCGCGGCTCGGTTACGATGGTATTCAAATCATGGGTGAACCGCGCCGTTACGATTGGAAACAGGTGCGCGCTCAACTCGACGCCCGCAATTTGAAATGCTTCGGATCGGTCAGCATCATGCTGGCGGGGCGCGATCTGATTCATGGCGATCCGTACTATCGTGAAATGAGCGTCGCCTATCTGAAGGAATGTTTGGATATGGTCAATGCGTTGGGCGGCAGCATTTTTACGCTGGTGCCGAGCGAAGTCGGTAAGATCGTCGCGATGGCGGATGCCGAAACCGAATGGAGTTGGGCGGTCGAAAACATCCGTGAAGTCGCTGACCACGCGGCGAAATACAATATTCGTATCGGTTTAGAGCCTCTCAACCGTTTTGAAACTAATTTCTTGAATCGTCATGATCAAGCGTTGGCGTTGATGGAAGCGGTCGGGCGCTCGAATGTTGGCGTATGTCTGGATGCGTTCCACATCAATATTGAAGAAAGCGACTGGAAACAGGCGATTTTGAATACGGGCAAACATATGGTCGATTTCCATGTCGCAGATAACAACCGCCGCCCGCCGGGTGAAGGCAGCTATAACTGGACTGAAGTGATCAACACGCTCAAGCAAGCCGGGTATGATGATCAAGTGACGGTTGAATTTGTCGTGCCGTTCGACCGCTCATCGCTTGGTTTCGCGCATAAAGAAGAGTCGGGGACGACCGCGACCGATGCTGAACTCAAGTTCATCCGCGATCATGGCAGCGACTTGATGAGTGATGCGTCGTATTCGCGCCATGTCGAAAATACGATCACACATTTGCGTGCAAGTGGAGCGAATTAAGGCGGCGTTGTCGCCCATCATGATTGGGCATGGCACATCGTAACCGATGTTCGCCATGCCCCTATACGAACGGACATACTTAAATGGCAACCGTTTTATTGATTGGCACGTTGGATACCAAGGGTCCCGAAACCGCATTTCTACGCGAGCGCGTGCGCGCGCATGGCTGCGACACGCTAGTGCTGGACTCTGGCATTTTAGGTGAGGCACAGGGCATCATTGCTGATTTTGACCGTGCGGTTGTCGCGCTTGCCGCCGGGTCAACGATTGATGCGTTACGCACCGCAGGTACGCGCGGCAAAGCTGTGGAAGAAATGCTGAAAGGCGTGCGCAAAATCGCGCTGGAGCTGTTTCACGACGGTAAAATTCACGGCGTGGTGGCGCTTGGTGGCGCAGAGGGATCAGTGTTGGCGGCGGCAGCGTGCAAGGTTCTGCCCATCGGTTTTCCCAAGCTGATTGTTTCTCCGATTGCGTCGGGGTTTCGCAAGTTTGCCCCATTCATCGGCGATAAAGACACGATGGTCATGCACTCCGTTATCGATATTCTGGGCTTGAATCCGATCAGCCGTCCGGTATTCGACAGTGCGGCGGCGGCGATAGCGGGCGCTGCGCGTGCGTATCAACAGCGTGACCCGGCAATGACAGCGATCACGCGCCCCGCGATTGCCGCTACTATGTTGGGAAATACGACCAAGCCGCTCATGCGCGCGCGCCCCCGGATCGAAGCCGAAGGCTATGATCTTGTCATCTTTCATGCCAACGGTGTCGGCGGCGTGGCGATGGAAAACTTGATCGAACAAGATATGTTCGCCGGCGTGATCGACCTGACGTTAAGTGAAATTCCCGGTTATATCGCGGGCGGCTTTCACAATGCGGGTGCGACGCGGCTGGAAATGGCGGCGCGCACGGGCATCCCACAGGTGATCGTTCCCGGCTGTCTCGATTTTATGGTGTTCGGCGCGAAACACGAAGTACCACCGCAGTTCGCGGATCGCCCGATGTACTATCACAATCCGGAGTTTACGCTGGTGCGCGTGACGCCTGATGAGCAGTGTCGCGCTGCACAGTTCGTCATCGATAAATTGAATGCGGCGACGGGCGACATCACGTTCTTGATCCCGCTCGGCGGCGGCTCAGTCATGGATATCGAAGGCGGCGCGTTCTGGTCGCCTGAACTCAATCGGCAGGTCAATCAGCTTTTCAAGGATGGTTTGAAACCGTCGATTCAGATTCAAGAAATACCAGCGCACATCAACGATGATGCGTTCGCGGATGCGACGTTCGACGCGATGATGGCGCTGTTACGCTAAAAGTAGGCATGAAAGGAAAAATCACATGCCCCGTGCAACCAAAGATTTGCAGTTTCCGTCGTTCAATCTTGGTGATTTGAGCTATGTCGATGTACAGGAATACCTGAAACATTCGGATACGATCCTGATACCGAAGGCGAGTTTAGAGCAGCATGGACCGCACCTGCCTTTGTTCTGCGACAGCATTACCGCGACCGAAGTTGCGCAGCGCGCGGGCGAAGAAGCAGGCATCTTGTATACGCCGACGTTGTGGCTTGGCTATTCGCCGCAGCATATGCGCGCGCCGGGTTGGGGTGCGGGGACGATCACGCTGCGTGCCGATACCTATCTCAATTTGGTCTACGACATCGGGCGCAGCTTGATTCATCACGGCTTCAACCGCCTGATTTTTGTCAACGGGCATGGCAGCAACGTCAAGATCATCGACCCTGTACTGCGTCGTCTGCGTTACGAAACCGGCGCGTTGATCGCGTACTACAAACCGTATGCCGAACGCTATATCGGTATGTTGAAAGATGTGCTGGAAGGACCTGTCGAAGAAACACCAGGCTGGCACGCGGGTGAACTCGAAACCTCACAAGTGTTAGCGCACAACGCGAAGCTCGTGCGCTTAGATCGCGCGGTCGTCGATAAAGCGCACGCGCCGAAATGGTTAGGCGATGCGTGGGCAAAAAAGGACGGGATGCCCGATGCCGAATTTCAAGGCTATCAGTATTTCACGTTCCCGTTCGACCATGAAGAATTTACCGACAGCGGTGTGATGGGCAACCCGCATCGCGGTACAGCGGAAAAAGGCGAGATCGCGTTTCAGCGCTTTAGCAAGCATTTGATCGACGCGGTGGACGAACTCGAAAAAGTGGATGTGCAGATCAAGAATCGTGATTGGACTGAGGGCAAAGCATGGTCGTAGTCGAAGAACGGCGCTTATTAGAGGCACTGGAGCGCATCGTTGGGCGTGAGAATGTGATGCCGATGCCGCAAGCGCGCGAGAATTATGCGCATGATCAGTGGTGGTATGCGATTGCGTCGGCGAATGCTGGGCAGCCGATCAGTACGCCAGACGCGGCAGTGACCCCGACCACGCCAGAACAAGTGGCAGAAGTCATACGCGTCGCCAATCAATTCGGTGTGCCTGTTACCCCTTGGGGCGGCGGGAGCGGCGTACAAGGCGCTGCGAACGCCGATCGCGGCGGCATCGTGGTCGATATGCGCAAGCTGAAGGCGATTCGCTCGATAGACGAACTATCACTGACGTGCGTGGTAGAAGCAGGTTTAGCGTGCCGTGATTTTGAAGCGCTATTGAATGCGCGTGGCTTGTCGTTCACACATTTTCCGGCATCGACCGAATGGGCGACAATTGGGGGGTCGATCAACGCGCGCGGTTCAGGTGTGCTTTCGAGCAAGTACGGAAAAATTGAAGATCATGTCTTGAGTGTCGAATTTGTCACACCGACTGGCGACGTGGTGCATACGCCTGCTGTGCCGCGCCATGCGGCGGGCCCGGAACTGACGCAGCTTTTGATGGGTGCGGAAGGCGTGTTCGGAATCGTCACGGCGGCGGTCGTTAAGCTGCGAAAATTGCCAACGCGCCGTATGTTCGGCGTGTACGCGTTCGCTAACTTGAGCGACGGCATTGAAGCCGGACGGCGCATTATGACGAGCGGGCTGCGTCCGGCGGTCGTGCGTTATTACGACGCCAATGCTGCCAGCCACAGTCTGGCGCGCGCGGTAGAAACACCGCTTGAGCACAATACAATGGTACTGATGTTCGACGGGGAATATCCCGATTTGGTCGAAGTCGAAAGCAAGATCGCGTTCGATTTGTGCCATCAACATGGCGGGCAAGGACTCGATGGGCGCATTGGTCAAACATGGTGGGATAAACGCTATGTGTTCTACTACCCACCGTATGCGCCGGAACTGCCAAGTATTTGGGGGACGGTCGATGTCGTCGCGGATTTCGCGCATATCGAAGCCGTTTACCATGAGACGACAGCGGCGATTCAGGCAGTGGTCGATCCGAAATGGAATCTCTCGCTTAACACCCATTTCTCGCACTGGTATGAATGGGGATCGATGATTTACGCGCGGATGAAAATTCCGACCGGACCCGCTGATTTAGCCGAAGCCAAAGCGCTGCACGACTCGATCTTCAAGGCGGGCATCGAGGCAGCGCTCAAAGCAGGTGCGGTACTGAATGATCATCATGGCGTTGGTTTGCGGCTTGCGCCGTATATGAAAGACCAACATGGGACCGGTATGGAGCTGATGAATCGGCTTAAGCGAGCACTCGACCCGGAGAATATTTTGTGTCCGGGAAAATTGGGGCTAAATCCGTAAGGACTATGGTTTATAGAGGGCATGGCAGACCGTAAACGGTCTTCGCTATGCCCCTATACGGTCGCGTTACAGATTGATTGGGCAGGTCAAGCACCCTGTACAGGCGATTTGAAAAAGGGGGAGTGTAAATGCTTCCAGATACTTCCGGCAGGAAACATTATCTGTTCGTGGTGATTAGTTGTTAAATAACATCATTTGTTGTGCGTTAGCCAACCAAGCAGCGTGTGCTGGTCACTATCAGCTAAATAACGTAGATTTGATCCGTCTATGTTGACGGCGTAATGAGCGGTATCGCCGCTTCGGTTGGAATAAAAGGCGAGTTGTGCGCCATCAGGCGACCAAACCGGATGCCAGCCGCCGCCCGATGTGACGCGGCGCACGTTTGCGCCGTCGGCGTCCATCACGAAAATATCACCGCGTCCATCACGGTTGGATGTGAACGCGATTTGCTCCCCATCGGGCGACCATGCGGGTTCAAAGTCATTGGCGGGGTGATCGGTCAGGTTGGTGGTCTGACCTGTCGCAATCGTCAGCACGACGATGTCACTGTTGCCGCCGGGATTAGCCCGAAAAGCGATGCGTGTGCTGTCGCGCGACCATACCAATCCGCTGCTTGTCCCCATTGAGTCATCGACGGGGCGCAAGTCGCCCGTTTGAATATCGATGATGAACATGCCAGCGCCGACAACCGGACGCCAGTAATTTAGCAAAATATGGCGTCCATCCGGCGACCATAGCGGGAGATTGAACGGAAGTACATTCATCAACGAGGTGAGCGGTTGTATGGCACGCGTGGTTACATCGTAAACATAAAAGTCCCATGTTTGCCAGCGCTGACGACGTGGTGCGGGTGCAGCACGGTTCGACCAAAACGCGAGCTGCGCGCCATCCGGCGACCATGTGGGCAAGCGATCTTGCAGTGCGGGATCGGTGGCATACAACATATTTTGATTGGCATCGAGCGCATGGATCGCTAATCCGCCTTCACCCCATAATTCGAAGGCAATCCGCTGACCATCGGATGAAAGTTTCGGCAAATCAGCGGGGAGCGCGGCGGGCACAGTGAATAAGGGCTGCTCGGTCATATGCAGGGTATCTAATACATAAATGCTCGCATCAAAACCAGCGCGGCGCATAAATACGATTTGACCAGGATCGGCGTCGCGCCGACCCGATAAAACCGCCGCCGTGCCGACGCAGATCAACAGCGCGGTCAGCGCCGCCGAAAAACGCAAAGTGATCCACAACAGCCATAATGTGTACTTCATGCCCATACTCTAGCAGGCTTCAGGGCTGACGCGCTAAAATTTTTAGTGAGAAAACCGAGAACATAACACAACGACACAAAAGGCACGGAGACACGACGAAAAGCCAGGAGAAAAGATTTTGGCGACCATTTTGTTACTTGGAACGTTGGATACCAAAGGCGTGGAATGCGCATACGTGCGCGACTTAATCACAGCACGCGGACATGAGGTGCTGATGCTTGATGCGGGTATTTTCGAGTCGACCATCGCGGCGAGTATAGCGGCGGATCAAGTCGTGGCGGCGGGCGGCGGCGATTTGTCCGCGTTGCGAGCGGGAAATGATCGCGGGGACGCGGTTACCGTGATGACCAACGGCGTAGCGGCGCTCGTGCCAAAACTCTATACGGAAGGGCGTTTCGACGGCGTGATTGGTTTGGGCGGAAGCGGGGGCACGGCGATAGCGACCGCTGGAATGCGTGCGCTGCCCGTTGGCGTGCCGAAGTTGATGGTCAGTACCGTCGCATCGGGCGATGTTGCGCCCTATGTCGATGTCAAAGACATCACGATGATGTACTCGGTCGTCGATATCGCCGGATTGAATAAATTGTCGCGGCGGATACTGGCGAATGCTGCCGGAATGATCTGCGGCGCGGTTGAGCAGGGTATTCCCGATGCCCAGGATAAGCCCTTGATCGCCGCGACGATGTTTGGTGTCACTACGCCGTGTGTAACGCGCTTACGCGAACGCATGGATGCGGCAGGGTATGAGACGCTGGTTTTTCATGCAACCGGGAGCGGCGGGCGGGCAATGGAGTCGCTGATCGCGGATGGCTATATCGTCGGTGTCGCTGACGTGACCACGACCGAATGGGCGGATCAAATCGTGGGTGGCGTGCTGGCAGCAGGTGTACATCGTTTGGAAGCCGCCGTAAACAAGCGAATCCCGCAGGTAGTGAGTGTCGGCGCGCTCGATATGGTCAACTTTTGGGGTTTAGATACCGTACCAGAGAAATTCCGCGACCGGAATTTGTACAAGCACAATGCCAACGTGACGTTGATGCGGACGACGCCCGAAGAAAACAGGCAGTTGGGGCGTATCATCGCGGAAAAATTGAACGCCGCGCAAGATAAAACGGTGCTATTTTTGCCGCTCAAAGGTGTCAGCATGATCGACGATGTGGATCAAGCATTTTATGACCCGGCGGCGGATCAAGCATTGTTCGACGCGATTCGCCAGCACATCGCAGCGCATATCGAAGTTATCGAACTCGATCTTCATATCAATGACCCAGCGTTTGCCGATGCGATGGCGGATCGGCTGTTGAGTCTTTTAGGTAAAGGATAAGACATGCCGTTTATATCGAGAAAAACTGCTTTAGATCGTCTCTACAAACAGATCGCGGACAAAAAGCCGATCATTGGCGCGGGTGCTGGGACGGGTATCTCCGCTAAGTTCATCGAACGCGGTGGCGCAGATTTAATCATCATCTATAACAGCGGGCGTTATCGGATGGCAGGACGCGGCAGTCTCGCCGGGCTGATGCCGTATGGTGATGCCAATGCGATTGTCGTAGACATGGCGGGCGAAGTGCTGCCGGTCGTCAAAAACACGATGGTAATGGCGGGCGTATGCGGTACAGACCCCTTTCGATTGATGCCCGTATTCTTGCGCCAGATCAAAGAAATGGGCTTCGATGGGGTACAAAACTTCCCGACGGTCGGTTTAATCGATGGGTTGTTCCGCCAGCAGCTCGAAGAAACTGGCATGAGCTATGACGTGGAAGTAACTATGATCCGACAGGCGCGCGAACTCGATTTATTGACGAGTCCCTACGTGTTTAACGCTCAGGACGCCGAAAAAATGGCGCGGGCGGGCGCGGATATTCTCGTGCCGCACATGGGGTTGACCACCAAAGGCAGCATCGGCGCGCAAACCGCGCTCACGCTTGACGAATGCGCTGATCGAATTCAAGCGATGCACGATGCAGCGAAAGCGGTTAATCCAGAGATTATCGTATTGTGTCACGGCGGACCGATCGCAGAGCCGGAGGACGCGCAATATATTCTGGATCACACACGCGGAATTGTCGGGTTTTATGGTGCGTCGTCTATGGAGCGCTTGCCGACCGAAGTGGCGATACAGGGACAAACCGAGCAGTTCAAACAGATTCGGCTTGAGTGACTAAGTCACCATACGCAAGCCCCTCGTTTTCAGCCCTCACCCCCTGCTCCTCTCCCTCAGGGCGAGGGGTGAAAAACCGTCGCGGTAGGGGAAGTCTTTCTCCCTGAGGGAGAAGGATTTAGGATGAGGGCGATCTTCGTAAGGTGACTGACTAAAAAAGCGAAAAACATAACACAAAGATACAAAGGGGAATGAGTCATGCAAAAGTTTGGTGAAGGGTACATCACGACGGCGGCGGACGTAGAAACGATCCGATTCGACTGGGGCGATATTCACATGCTTTCGACCGCGCAAGTGACCGGGTCGCACAGCATCAGTTTTGGCACGGTCGTGCTGGAGCCAGGTAAAGGTCATATCCGGCATAATCACCCGGATGCCGACGAAATCATCTATTTTGTCAGCGGCGAGGGCGACCAGATGATCAACGATGGCGACCCAGTGCGCTGTATGACGGGCGCGTGTTGTTGGATTCCCAAGGGTATGTACCATTCGACGGTCAATCGCGGTGACAGTGCATTGCATTTGGTCGTCGCGTATATTCCGGCGGGCGCAGAACAAGCGTTATATGCCGATCCAAATGTGACGATTATTCCGCCCGGACAAAATGCCGAATGACGACACAACGCATTCAGGGCGTGATTTTGGATTGGGCGGGGACGACGATCGATTATGGCTGCCTTGCGCCTGTACGGGCATTCACGGCGCTGTTTGCGGATTTTGGACTCGATGTAAACGACGGTGAAGCGCGCGCGCCGATGGGGATGTTCAAGCGCGATCACATTGCAGCGATGTTAGCGATGCCGCGCCTGCGCGACTTGTGGATGTCAGCACATGGCACAATGCCAGATGACTCAGATGTTGAGCGCTTGTATCAAGTATTTATCCCACGCCAAACGCAGGTCATTGCGGATTATACGGATGTAATTCCCGGCGTGATCGAGGCGGTGGCGATGTTTCGGAAGATGAACCTGAAGATCGGGAGTTGTACGGGTTACACGCGCGCGATGATGGACGCGATTATTCCGATAGTGCGCGAAAAAGGTTATACGACGGATGTGACCATCACACCGGACGAAGTTGGCGCGGGGCGTCCAGCCCCGTTTATGTGTTATATGAACGCGATTCGGCTCGGTATTTATCCGCTGTGGACGCTGGTCAAAATTGGCGATACCGTCGTGGATGTGCATGAAGGCACGAACGCGGGGATGTGGACGATTGCGCTGGCGAAAACCGGGAATGAACTTGGTTTAAGCGAGTCGGAGATCGCCGCGCTTCCAGTGGATCAAGTTGAGGTGAAATTGACTGCGGCGCGCGAAAAACTACGTGATGCAGGTGCGCATTATGTCGTCGATGGGTTGGAGAATACGCCGATGATTTTGGAGCAGATCAACGCGCGGATCGCGGCGGGCGAAATGCCATAAAATTAAAGGGCTTTTAACGCAAAGCCGCAAAGAAATACAAAAGGGCGTTCATAAGAACGCCCCTGAGACTAGATGCGATTGTGTGTGAGGCTTATTGACCGCCCATCACGCCAAGCTGTGTGAAAAGGGTGACGTAATCGGCGATATCCCACAGGTCGGTAATGACGCCATCTTGTACCTGAAAGATATCGGCGCTGGCATAGTCAATGGGTGCACCTGATGCCGGAATACCGAAGTATTCGTTTCGCTGCGTCCCGGTGCTTGGTTCAGCACAAACACGAGGTCGCCATCGGCAACGGTGAGCGCGACTTCGCGGTTGACATCTGGGAAGGCGTTGAAAATCATGCTGTGACGCTCCCCACGCCTAAAGGTAGAGGGGCAGGGGGTGAGGGCTGAAAACGAGGGGCTTGCGTAAGGTGAGTGAGTAAATCCCCTTTTGGATTTGTGTATTGGCGATTTGTTTCGCCGTTCTACACAAACGTCGTGCTGCACAAGGGAGATTCGACATCGATCAAAACACGCTCATTTATTTCTCATAAAGGAATTTGTATTCGAATTTTTCGCAGCACCGAGAGCGGAATTTCCCCCGTTATCAACAATGCCACGCTGATAAAAATCATGCCAAGCGTGAGCGTAACGGCGACAAAAATGCCTTCAAAAGGAAGTTGTGTCGTCAACCAATACGCGGGGATGCTGATCAGCAGACAGCGGATGAGCGTGGCAGAAGGAAATGGAAGCGACCATAACCGCAAATTAGCGATCATAAATACGATGCCACCGACCCACGCGAGCGCTGCGAAGATCAGCGCTGCGATGAGCGCGCCGCCGATGGGGACGAGCGTGATCCAACTGATCAACGCAATCGGCATGAGCGGAACGCCAATGCCGAATGCCCAATGCGGCTTGCTATCTGCCAGAAAAATTGAGGCTTGCACGTTGATCATGATTACACCAATCGTGCCAACGGCGAGCGGTGCAAGTAAGATGCCTGCCGGCGTAAAGGTTTGACCATAGATCAAGCGGGCAATGACCGTACTGCATCCGGCAATGACGGCTGCTAACGGTATTAAACAGAGGACGAAGCGATTGACGAGCGCGACACGACTGCGGGCGGCTTCGCGATTCCCCGCACGAATAAGATGAGCGAGGTTCGCCAATAACCCAGGTGCTAAAGCGACTTGGATCAATACGAGCGAGAAGGTCAGATTTTGTGCGGCAGCATAAAACCCGGCATCCACGCCAGATTGGCTATTACTTTCGACGACGAGCAAATCGACGCGACGAAACAATTCTATGCCGCTGGTATGTAACAATGTCGGAAGCATATACCCATGTGTATTCGTGGGCGATCTGCCAAAACGCAAAAGTGGCGCGCGCACCAGTCGACGCCCAACGAAAAATTCGACGTATGATGCAGCCAGGATCGCCAGAATCGCGCCGGTAATCGACCATTGAAAGACGCTGACAAAAAGGATGATGAAAATCATTCGGCTGATCCACCGCGACGCGATCACAGTTCCACGGCTGCCAGCGCTGCCACGCCCAACCAAAGTCGCGCCTTGATGTGATGCTAACGCGGCAATTGGAATATCGAAGGCGAGTAAACGCACATAAAGGGCAAGGTCGGGGGAATTGAGTGCGCTTTCGAAGAGCGGGGCAGTAAGAAAAAGCGACGCCGTGATGAGTAAACTGACACGCAGTTGCGCCCATGCCTGCACACCAGCAACATGTGCCCAGTCGTCGGCTTCGGCGACAAATTTAACGGTTGTGCGGGTGAATAACTGCGAACTAATCAGTTCTATAAAAACAATAATCGAGGTCGCAACACTAAATGAGCCGTATAGGTTTGCCCCCAGAAAACGCGTCAAAATGCCAGAGGTAACAATCCCTGTCGGCAGCGCCAGCGATGCACCAATGAATATCTTGGCTGCGTCGCTGAAAAATCGGCGCGAACTGGTAGCATTGATCGGTCGCGGGTCAGCGTTTGCTGGCAAACCGCGTCCGACCCATTTCCACGAAATAACCTGCTGCGTTCGCAGCCTGCCACATCATCAGCAGCGAAAAAGTCATGAATTTACCGCTCAGTCCCCGTGATAATGTGATGGGATCAATCAACCAATTGGCGAGGTTGAGATGAAACTTTGTCTCGGTAGTCAAACTGCCAGAACCACGTTCGGCGCGCACCTGGTGAAAATGATAAGCGCCGCGCCCATAATTGAAGTGTTGTCGAAGGTAGGCGTTGAGCGTCATGTGATGGGCGTGATACATGATCGCATTCGGGGCGTACACGAGCTTGCGACCACTGAAGCGCCAACGGTCACAAAAATCGCGATCTTCAGCGGCTGCTTTATCAAACAACGTACTGAACCCGCCAATTTCCAGAAAGGTCTCTTTAGACATGACCATGTTGTTGCTGGTGAAAAAGATCGAATCCTGTGGGTTGGGGTTGTAATGGCGGTATACGATGTCTGCGATGAGTTGGCTGGCGCCGGAATATGGATTATCGATCAGGGCATTGATGGTGTAGCCGCCGATCATCGCTGCGGGATGTTTTTCTAGGATGACCGAAAGTTCGCGCAGCCAGTGTGCGTGTGGACGGCAGTCGTCATCGGTAAAAGCAAGAAATTCGCCGACTGCGTGCTGTGCACCCAGATTACGCGCGCTGGCGGGACCTGCGTTGGGTTTACGCAGTAAGGTCAGGTTCAAGCGGTGTTTGAAAGGATCGATAATTTCATCGAGCGGCTTTGGGCTGCCATCATCGACGACAATAACGTTCCAAGAATCCGCCGGGTATTCGATGTAAGTCAATGCGTCCAGACACAGTTTGATCTGTTGTGGGCGATTATAGGTTGGGATAATGATGGTAAATGAAAGCATAAATCGCTCAGTGTTTGAAGGAAGAAATCAGCTTAGCAGGCGCGAACGTTCTTGGGGCAGGACAAAATCACGTCGTCGAAGTTCAAATGGCAGGTGGTGATCATTCGCATTTCCCACGCCTGCCCAATACCCTACCACTTCCCCTAGCGCATGGCAATATAAACCTAACGCAACAATGGGTGACGCAGGGAAAAGATGTGCTTTGTGCCGCTTTTCGCGCGTATTCAATATACGCAAAATACGAATAAAGCGGACGATGGGAACGAGTGGGGCGCCCAGCGTATACAGCGCTTTTTGAGCAACCGTCCAGTGTTGTGCGCGTGACGATCCAAAAATGCGGGCACCATAATAACTGTGTCTCAAGTAGCTGCCGAAAATCGATATGTTGACATGGGCAGTACTCGTACGTGCGTCGAGAAAAATCGTATATCCCTTTGTTTGGAAGTCGTAGTGGAGCACGCGTTCTGGGCCAAACCATTTAGGCAGATCATCGCCATATTGCTGCAGCAGCAGTTCGCGTTTATACGACGTGTTGTGTCCGGGTGCGAAATCGATCAAACGCGATTGATCGGGCGCAAACCATTCGAGAAATGTCAGTGTAAAATTTGCCCAACTGACTAAAGTGTCTGGGTTTCCGTTTTCGATAGCAGGCGCTACGGCAAAGTAATCGCCTTTGTGTGCATCTATGAGGGTTGCTGCCCAGTTGGGCGCGGGAAAACTATGGTCTTCGCACAGCACAATAATCGGCGCGACTGCCTTCGTAATGGCGATTGCCCACCCGTGCGCACCGGATTCAATATGATCCAGCGCGATAATCTGAAACGCGCCAAAATCTTGCAGCAATGCCTCATCAATTTCATCAACGCTGCTTTTTGTCGTGACGATAATGACTTCAATGTATTGGCGATCAGTTTGCGCATTGAGCGCCCTGAGCGTTTTGCGAATGCTGTCGAAGTCATAAAGCATATTGAGCAAGGCTGCGATTTTTAGTTCTGCCACGTGTCTACTCCACGATGTAATTTTATTGAGAACCCGACGGTATTGTCCATAAAGGTTTATCAGCATCACGAACGTACTTGTTACGAAGAAACTCATATCTTCGTAACACTTCCACTCCCTTGCCGACTCCGAGCGCATAGCCGACCATTTCGCCGGTCGAACTTACGATAAAATCGAAAAACAGGATCGGCGCAAGACGTGTTAGGAGCGTGGTCACTTCGGGCGCGAGACGTATTTCGTCAATGCAACGTTTATAACGAATAAAAGGAATTAAAACAGCGCCCAACGTATAAACGATGCGTTTGGCAAGCGACCAGTTTTTTGACCGTGTGCCAGCATACACCTGCCCGTTATAAAATGACGCCGTTATCCATGCCGAAAATCGTGAGTAATTTACATGTCTTATCGTGGCGTCAGCCTGTAGATACAGCCGATGTCCATGTACACGGAGATCATCGTGCAGCACTGCTTCAGCTTCTAGGAACGCTGCAAGACGGTCACCATACGTGAGCAATACTTCACGCCGATAACTGCTGTTATGACCTGGGAGTATATTAATCTCGCCGCGCGCCGATGGATTCATCCATTTGCCATAACCGAGCAGGAAATCTGCCCAGCTAAGCAGTGAGCCAGGGTTGCCATTCAGAACGCGCGGTCCCACCGCCGCGTAGTCGGTATCGGTATCATAGGCATCGAGGATAGCTTGCGCCCAACCCGGCTGTGGGAAGGCGTGATCTTCGCCAAAGATTGTAACGGGCGCGCTGGCATGTTGCACGCCGACGGCATTCGCCATGCCAATAGAAGTAATCTGCGGAAGTGGCACGATTTTGACGCTGTGAAAATCGCGCACAATGGGTTCATCGACAATAAAAGGTTGCGATGCCGACGTGACCAAAATGAGTTCGATCTGATCGCAAATCGACTGTCTGCGCACATATTCCAACGTCGTCCGCACATCATCGAAGGTATATGGAGCGACCAAAATATAGGAAAGGGCGGGTGAAGTCATCGATTTTCAGCTTGTTCCAATAATTGTTTCATGTCGATATCTGCTTCTCCCGGCAAAATACGCCGCTCGCGGTGCAGCTCGTATACGCTCAAAAGTTTTTCCGACTCCCCTACGCCGAATAGGTAGCCGATCATTTCACCGACCGCATTGATGAACAAAATCGGGATCATGGCGGGTAAACTCCACCACAAACGTCGCTTAAGGACGGGTGTGAGTTGGTGTGTCATCCGATAAAGGCGGATCAACGGAATCAGCGGTGCGCCAGCGCTGTACACGAGCCGTTTGCGCGTAGACCACCGTTCGGCGCGTTGCCCGGCAAACAGGCGTCCGCCTAGCCACGGCGAGACCAACATCGTGCTTAGTTTGGAAAAATTGAGATGAAACGTGCGGGCGGCGGTTTCATGGAAAAGTTTATGACCCAGCGCGCCGAACTCCCAATGTAACAGCGATTCGTTCCGCAAACGATTGCCGAGATCATCGCCATAGGCGAGCAGCAGATCGCGGCGATAGGCGCTGTTATGACCGGGTAAATGTGGGACTGTTTGCGGCTGTGTCTGGTACGCCCACAACGTGTATTCAAAAATCAATATTGCCCAACTGATCCGCGTTTTTGGGTTCGCGTTGTACATGGCAGGTCCGACGACTGCATAACCATCCTGATGACGCTTCAGCATAAGTTCCGCCCAATCAGGCGCGGGAAAGGCGTGATCTTCGGTCAGGGCGACGATAGGTGCGCTCGCAGCACGGATACCTGTCGCGCGCGCTTGCGCGATTGTGCTGGTTGGTGGGGTATCGACCACACAAACATTTTGAAAACCTGCCAGATCGGCTTGATCAGGTTGTAGCGCGGCTGGGTATGCGGTAACGATGATGAGTTCAAGCTGATCATTGATGGTTTGTGCTGCGAGTGTGCGTACCGTTTTTTGTATCGTGTGATAGGTATCCATCGTGACGATGACGAACGACATTTTGGGCTGGTTCATAAGGTTGACTGTTCACCTATTGCATCAACTGTCACTCGATAATGGTTCTGCATCGCATGATGTGCCGCTAATACGACACGAAGTGACTCGCGTCCGTCTTCCAATGATGCGGAAGGGGCACGGTCTTGTGCAATACAATCGGCAAAATGCTGCCATTGTGCCTGATACGCCTGAGCGAAATCGCCGCCGTGCCGCGATACCCGTAAACCACGCGGGAGTTCAAGCGCAGTTTGTACCGCACTTTTCGCCAATGCACTGATTCCGCCGTAAGCTTCGTTGATTTCTACAGTGCGCAGCCCATCAAAGCGGTAAAAATCAGCGCTGAATTTATGGGTTTTGGTAAAGACACGGATTGTGCTTTCGGGGATGGCGGCACGCGAGAACGAACCACTCAACAAAATGTCATTTGCCGTCCGCGCGTTGACAACAACATGATCATCACCTGTACGATCTGCGCTGATGTGCGTAATTTCGGATTGCGACAAGAACTGCCATAAATCAATATGGTGAATCGCGCTGTCGGTCAACAAATCCCCGCCAAAATCATGTCGCCAATCGGATATTTGTGGCGGTGTGACGCTGGTAAAAGTTGATTGAATGAATGCTGATTTTTCGCGGTCTTTAATGAGATCGCGCAGCATCCGTGTATGATGATGCCAGCGCAAATGAAAACCAACCATCGCCCTGACGCGCATCGCATCGCGGGCAGCGATCAGTCTCTCGCAGTCTTCGAGCGTAAGTGCGGGTGGTTTTTCGATAAAAACATGTTTGCCTGCATTGATCGCGGTCAGCGCAAGCGCAACATGCGTGGCGGGCGGCGTCAGGATTGCAACGGCATCGATAGCCGTATGCTTGAGGGCGGTTTCAAGGTCGTCGTAGTGTTGGGCAATACCGAATTTTGAAGCGACGGCTGCTCGGCGGCGGGCATCGACATCAATCGCGGCGACTAACTCGAAGGCGGGAAGCGTATGAAGCTGGGGCGCATGATGCGTTTCTGCGATAATTCCGCAGCCAACGAGGGCGAGTCGCAAAGCCAATGGATATTCCTCAGAGAGTTTTTTTTGTAAGTGTAGTTCGTTATACACGACTTTTACATGTTCGACCATGCTCATCTGCGTAAGTCATGGCTTGTGGCAATTGTGCAAACAAAGCGGCATACAGTTTGGGCGACATTTTCGGCACAAAGCGCTAGAACGCGCTAAAATACATGATCAAACTTCACAATAGCCTTAACTTTTGCGGATCGGGTTGGCTTATGAAACTGTGGGATCGTTATTTTACGCCCGGCAGCATCGATGAAGCGATGTCGCTGCTGCAAAGTTATGACGGGGCAGCACGCGTGATCGCAGGGGGTACCGATCTGTTGGTGGATTTGCGCGCGATTATGACCGCCGCACCCGCCGTCGGGCATCCGCCGCACGCCGCGTTGATCGATATTACGCGCATCCCGGATTTGATGCGTATGGATGATGAGGGTGACTTTATCACGATCGGCGCGGGTGTCACGCATACGCAGATCGTCAAATCGGCGGTGCTGCGCGCGATAGCGGCGTGCCTGGTCGAAAGCTGCGGCGTCGTTGGGGGTCCGCAAGTCCGCAATGTGGCGACGCTTGGCGGCAATGTCGCACATGCGCTCCCTGCGGGCGACGGGACGACATCGCTGGTAGCGTTAGCGGCGCAAGCGGACATCATGCAAAACGGTGTGCGCCGCTGGGTCGATATTCGTGAGATGTTCATCGGCACGGGTAAATCACTGATCAATTCGACTCGCGACCTGCTCATCGGGTTTCGGTTTGCTAAACCGGGCGCGGGCGAAGGCACATCGTTCAGCCGGATTATGCGTCCGCAAGGTGTCGCGCTGCCTATACTGGGGTGTTCGGTCTGGTTGAAACTCGATGACGCTCGTGAACGAGTGACAGCCGCGCGGATTTGTATTGCGCCTGTCGCGCCTGTACCCATGCGCGCCGAAGCCGTCGAAGCTGCGTTGATTGGTCAGCCGATCAACGCAGCGAGTATCGATGACGCGATTCAAGCCGCGCACGCGACGATCCGCCCGCGCACAAGCAAATATCGTGCGACAGCGGATTACCGAGACGAGATGATCGAAGTACTGCTCAAGCGTACGCTCATTACTGCGGCAGACCGAGCAAAAGACCCAACGCAAAGACGTGAAGATGCAAAGGCACAATAACATGTCTCACTTAAATATCACGGTTAACGGAAAAGCATACGCGCTCGATGTCGATGACTCACGTACGCTTGCGTATTTTCTGCGGCTCGATCTCGGTTTAACCGGGACGAAACTTGGTTGTGAAGAGGCGGAATGCGGCATTTGTACGGTGCTGGTCGATGGCGTCCCGGTCGATTCGTGTACGTATCCAGTGCTGAAGGCACAAGGGCGTGCGGTGACGACCATCGAAGGGTTGGCGCAAGGTAAACAACTACATCCGTTGCAGAGTAATTTTATCGCACATGGGGCGGTGCAGTGTGGATTTTGCACCCCAGGTTTGATCATGACATCGGCGGCGCTGCTAGAGGAAAATGCTGATCCGAGCGTGGACGACATCAAGGGCGCGCTCAAAGATACCTTCTGTCGCTGCACGGGTTATACCAGCGTGATCAAGGCGATTCAAAGCGCGGCGCGCGAAAAGCGAGGGCTGCCAGCAGCTATCGTCGATGATCCGCATGTCGAAGAGCCGATGGGTGTAATCAGCCGCAGTGTGCCGCCAATTGATGTGATCGAAAAAGTCATAGGCAGCGCGAAATACACGGACGATTACACGTTTGCGAATATGCTGCATGCGCGCACCCTGCGATCACCGTATCCGCACGCAAAAATCCTGGCTATTCGTACCGAAAAAGCGCAAGCATTCACGGGTGTGCGCGCGGTATTGACATACAAAGATGTACCCGGCGACAACAAGCATGGCTTAGTCCATCGGGATTGGGATGTGTTGTGCGGCGATGTTGTGCGCTATGTCGGTGACGCAGTCGCCATTGTCGCGGCGGATACCGAGGATATTGCGGCGGCAGCGCTGGCGTTGATCGAAGTCGATTACGAGCCGCTGGGCGTGGTTGCTGACCCGATATACGCGCACACGCCAGAAGCGCCCGTGCTGCATCCCAATCACCCGACTGGGAACTTGCTCAAGCATATCAAGGTGCGTCATGGCGATACCGAACAAGGGTTTGCGACCGCCGATGTGATCGTCGAGCATGAATATCGCACGCCGACGACCGAACACGCTTTTCTCGAACCAGAATGTGCTATTGGCATCCCCAAAGGGTATGAAGGTCATGATAAGCTGACGATCTATGTCGGGTCTCAGATTCCCTATCAAGACCGCAATCAAATCGCGCTTTCCATGAATATGACCGAAACCGACGTGCGCGTGATCGGCACGTTGATCGGTGGAGGTTTTGGCGGTAAAGAAGACATTGCCGGACAAATTCATGTGGCGATGCTGGCGACCGTAACCGATCAGCCGGTGAAGATGTTGTACAGCCGTCAAGAATCGCTGATTTTTCATCCGAAGCGCCACGCGACAATCATCCGCATCAAGACTGGCGCGACCCGTGATGGGCGGCTGACGGCGGTAGAGGCGACTTTATACGGCGATGGCGGCGCATATGCATCGTTGAGCGATAAAGTGATGACGCGCGCGACAACGCACGCCACCGGTCCCTACGACGTGCCGAACGCCAAGATCGATTGCTATGCCATGTACACCAACAATGTGCCGAGCGGCGCGTTTCGCGGCTTTGGTGTCACGCAATCGGCGTTCGCGGTCGAACAAAATATGGACATGATTGCAGAGAAGCTCGGTATCGATGCGCTTGAAATGCGCCGCATCAATGCCCAAAAAGTCGGCGTGACGACGGCAACCGGGCAGCTTTTACGTGAGTCGGTCGGGTTACTCGATACTATCGACGATGTGCGCGCTGATATGAACGTGGTCGCTAATGGTCACGGTTTTCGGTGGGCATGGCGCGAAGGCAGCAAAGCATTTGCGTGGGGCGTGGCGTGCGCCTATAAAAATACCGGGTTGGGCGGCGGCGCACCAGATAAATCCGAGGCGGAAGTTGAAGCTTTTGAAGATGGCACGCTGGAAGTCCGCACCGCTGCTGCGGATATGGGACAGGGAATCGCGCATGTGGTCGCGCAATGTGCGGCTGAAGAAATGCGACTCCCGTATGAGCGCGTGCGGGTACTGCTGTGCGATACCGACTTGACCCCGAACGGCGGTCCCACGACCGCCAGTCGCCAAACATTCATGACAGGCAATGCAGCACGGTTGGCGTCGGTCGCACTGCGTGACGCGATCACCACCAGCGCCGCCGAAATGATGGATATCGACCCGGAAGCGATCCGCTACGAAGAAGGGTTGCTGCGAAGCGAAGATCGACGTATCGAGGTCGAACTTGGTCAGGTCGTCGCGTGGATGAAACAAAATGGCTTGAGCGCACGCGCCAAACATGAATATCACGCGCCGAAAACGCAGCCATTGGGTTCGGGGGGCGATATGCACTTCGCGTTCAGTTATGCTACCCAAGCGGCGCTCATCGAGGTCGATACCGAGACGGGTGAAGTCCATGTGTTGAAAGTGGTGAGCAGTACCGACATCGGGCGCGCGATTAATCCGCTCATGCTGCAAGGACAGATCGAGGGCGGAATCGTGATGGCGCTTGGCAACTGCCTGACCGAATCGTTCATCATGGAAGAAGGTCAAGTATGGTCGCGGCTGCTCTCGCGCTATAAGATGCCTGGGATCAAGCAAGCGCCTGAAATTATTTCGCGCCTGGTCGAACACCGTTCGAGTGATGGACCTTACGGCGCAAAAGGCGTCGGAGAAATTCCGTCAATCAATACGACGCCTGCGATTTGTAACGCGATTTACAACGCTGTCGGCGTGCGCGTATTCACGATCCCTGTCGATCAAGACTCGCTGCTGTTGGCGATGAAACGGGGCGAAACTGAACTGCATCGCGCGTGGCACGACATTAAATAGTCGTTTGGTTGCGAGGGCGACGCGGTGGGTCGCCCTCACGACTTGATTTATGGGGCGGCGGCTTCGCCACACCAGCGCGGTTGTCCATCTTCTTCGACCACCCGATACGTTGTCAGCGGAAACTCGCGGATTTCGACGCCATAAGTCGCCGCGATCACGCCGGTACAGGTGACCGTTTCCGTTCCGGCATTGCTGGTGCAGCTCGCATCGCGCAGCTCAGCGGTGACGTTGCTGAATGAAAGCGCTTCTTCTTCCAGTCGTCCTTCGAGGTCGCTGCACAATAGGTCGCGCATTGTATCGCGTTCGCCCGCCAGTTTTGCTTCTAAATAACGGATCGTGGTTTGTCCGCCTGCGTCGGCAGCGGGCGTGCCGGTTGGTTCGCTGCCACATGCGCTCAAAATCAAACTGACGGCGATAAGGATTAACGCCGTACTTTTTACATTCATCCGCTGACTCCCTCAAATTGACATGATAGCGGCGTCATTTTAGCCTACTTGTGTATGCCACCATACGGCGTACAGCATTTCGAGCGCGGTCAAATTTCGCACGTTATAGCCGTAATCGAGATACGGTGGGCGAAAGTTCGTGGTCGTCGCCTCGTCGGTCGGCGGATACGAGGGATGTACGTTATCTGCCGCCAAGCCTTGATCGGGCAATGAGTCCAGCGCGGCGTGATAATCCCACAACGGAACGTGTAATTCCTCAGCTATCTCCCGAATCGCATCGTTGAAATCGATGACGTTCGCGGCAGCAGTCGGGCGGTTTGGGATCGTACTGATCACGGGGATGACACCCATACCAAGCGAAATTTGCACGATGCGCCTCATGTTGTAGCGGAATGCAGAAAGATCAGCGAAACCCGCGTCATTCGTGCCGAACATGATCAATGCGACCGACGGACGAACCAACCGATATTCGCACACAAGCGGCGTTTCGTCGGGCGCGCATTCGTCGGGATCGGCGTTGTTAGGGTCAATCGCGGCATACGCTGTCCAACCGACATGCGCCGCCAGCGATGGGTTGACAAAGCTGTTGCCATCGCGGGCGTTGACCCGCCCAAAATAGTCGATGATGGGTTCGAGATCGGTGTAACGACCGAGCGCATACTGCCCCATGCCGAACGGATACAGAAATTGGTACGAGACAGTGATGCTATCCCCGATTTTGGAAAAGACGCCAGAACGGTTTCCTAAACGCTGACCGAGCGCGTAAATCTCGTGCATATGGTCGATTACGTCGTCGGTCAAGACCATGCGCGGTTCGGGATAAGGGAACGGAGTCGGCGTCATGGTTGGCGGGCGCTCGATGATTTGCGCGGCGATCATCAGGATCGCGGTTATGGCGGACAAGAAAAATCGGTTCATTTAGCGCTCGCCAAACTGCTCGCGCCACTTATCGCGGTTCGCTCCACGTGCGATTTTGCCGCTCGATGTTTTGATCAACCAGCCTTTTTCGACCAACGTGACAAATGTGACCGTGATCTCGCTGCGGCGCGCAATCGTGCCTCTGATTGTCTGATTGATACGTTTGCGTACCGCCGCGTCGTCGGTGTCTACCTCTGCGACAACGGCGATTAACTCGGTGCCTTCACGCTCATCCGCGATGCCAAACACGACGGCGCGACCGGGATGTACGCCGTCGATATCCGCCAGTGCTGCTTCGATGTCGCTTGGGTAAACATTTTTACCTGCGTTAATGATCAGGTCTTTGCTGCGACCGATCACGTATAGTTCGCCGTCCGCCAGATACCCCTTGTCACCGGTCGCATACCAACCGTCAGCATCAAAGGGTTGTAGATCGGGTCGATGATAATAACCCGCAAGCATACAATCGCTTTTGACGAAGATTTCTCCAATATGGCGTTCTGGTAGGGTATGACCAGCCAAATCGACGATCTTGATCGTGGTGTTGGCGATCACGCGACCGCACGAGACTTGTGGCATGGCGGTCAAGGTGTTGGACGGAATCGAAATGGCTTGCAAATCGGTTTGTATCGCCTGTTGGTCGACCCAATCGATGGTTGGCGCTTCACCAGTCCGCGTTTGGGTGACAGCGAACGTGTTTTCTGCCATTGCATAGCTGACCGCAAGTTGATTGGCGCGCACGCCGTTAGGCGCGAAACGCTCTATAAACTTATGATGACTGTCATGGCGCACGGGTTCTGAACAGTTGACAAAGGCGCGCATCGACGATAGATCAAGTCCGTCGCTGTCGTGGGCGCGCACACGCCCCGCCATATGGTTGTAGGCGAAATTGGGCAGCCAGCATAACGTCGCGTGGTGATCGTGGATGGCACGCAGCAGCAGCGCGGGATGTGCAACCCAATCGAACGGCGACATCAAGACGAGTGGGATACCCTGCACAAGCGGCTGAATGAAGCCGGCGATCAAGCCCATATCGTGATACAGCGGCAGCCAACTGACGATGACGTCTTGATCGTCTAAACTGAGCGCTTCGGCGTAACTGGCAAGCTGATTGAGCACTGCCTCATGCGAAAGTGCAACGCCTTTTTGTAAGCCGGTCGTGCCGGATGAATGCTGCAAAAATGCAATTTCCTGCGCGGAAGCGACGTGTGAAACATCGCATATCGCTGAGGCGTGGGTAAGCAACGAGTCAGACCCGTACACGGGACATACAAGATAGTGAGCCAACATCGAAACATGCGCCTGATCGGTGATAATTGCGCGCACGTTGGAAAGCCGCACCAATTCTGCCATATGGCGCTGATAAATCGCCGGGTCGAGCTTTTCGGTCAGCGTGGGCAGCATCGATGGGATCGCGCCCATGATCAGCGCACCCCAAAACGCAGCCACGCTTTCGACCAGATCAGCGTGAGCGATGACGACCAAATCGCGCGGACGTACACCGACCGCCATCAACGCGGACGCATAACGACGGGAAGAGTCGAAAAAACCCCGCCGTGTGACCGTCAATGCGGGCGCATCCGACGCGATCAACTGGAACGCGATTTGGTCGGGCGCATCGTCCGACAAAATCGCCGCGTCGAGCAGTGTCGTCATGTGCTCACGGGTCGAAGGCGTCAGGATCATCTTATTTCACATCACGCACGACGCGCGCCACCATCGCATCGAGCGTATTCATTTTGGTGACGGTCAAATCGGGGTCGGGAATGTATATGCCGAATTTTTCTTCGACGAATACACCAATCTGCGCGAGCGAAAAAGAGTCAATCAACCCGCCCGTAATAATGCCTTCATCGGGTTCAATCGTGTAGGACGGGTCGCGCATCAAGTCGCGCGTAATAAAGTCGTGAAGGGCAGCGCGTACGGTATCGGCGTTCATCATTTGCCTTTGGTCAGTGGGCAACCTGTGTGATCGCCCAACAATTAATCAATGGTAACGTGACACTCCCCATGCCTAAAGGCAGGGACTTCCAAACAACGCTTGAGCCTAACCGCACTCTACGTTAGCGTTTGCGGACGTGTCCCATCCGGTTTTTGCTAAAATATTGATGGCTGCATTGTGGTCGCGGT
>ENA-ORBV01001219-ORBV01001219.1-microbial-mat-metagenome-genome-assembly--contig:-NODE-1219-length-57788-cov-9.298955_pt1 | contig 57788 bp, 56 predicted proteins | sample MGYA00237777_ERZ505514 | MGnify/ENA primary metagenome ERZ505514 (study PRJEB26160, sample SAMN06269048) | microbial mat metagenome | isolation source: Oligotrophic lake microbial mat | place...
TTATGGGCTTTTAGAGGATTTTCTCCGAGCAAAAAATGGCTGAAACCCGCATTTCTTCTGAGTTGAGCAATTACCTTTTCAAAAATAACGATTTAGTTTGCCAGAAATATCCTCACAATACAATTATCCGATGGATAGAGAGTGCCAATGCCAATTTATTTGTATTGGGGAACCGATGATTTTGCGATCGCGCAAGTCACCAAAGCCCTTCGGGAAAAAGTGCTTGATCCGGCATGGGAAAGCTTTAATTACAACAAAATCTCGCCCGATCAATCTGATGCCATCACTCAGGGATTAAATCAGGCAATGACTCCACCGTTTGGGGCAGGCAGTCGGCTGACTTGGCTAGCGGATACGACAATGTGCCAGCGATGCCCAGACGAGCTTTTTGGAGAGTTAGAGCGCACCTTTGCTTCATTGCCCGATACCAGCATTCTTTTATTAACAAGTCCAGTCAAGCCCGATAGTCGCTTGAAGGTGACAAAACTGCTGCAAAAGTATGGTGAGATTCGAGAATTTTCGCCAATTCCCCCGTGGAAAGGGGATCTGCTGTTAAAGCAAGTGAAGCAAGTGGCTCAAGAAATAAATGTAAAGCTAACGGCAGAAGCGGCGGAACTCTTAGCGGAGTCAGTGGGCAATGATACGCGCCAACTTTACAGTGCTTTAGAAAAACTGCGGCTCTATGCTGGAGAGGCTCGGCGATCGCTGACTGCATCAGATGTCGCAACCTTGGTTGCCGCAACTCAGCAAAATACTTTAAAGCTGGCGGCTGCAATTCGCCAGGGGCAGGTGGCTGAAGCCTTGGAAATGGTGGCTGAACTGCTGCGCCAGAATGAACCTGCTCTACGGATTGTGAGTTCTTTGATTGGAGAATTTCGTCGCTGGCTGTGGATTAAGCTGATGGTGGAGGCAGGAGAGCGGGATGATAGCGCGATCGCTAAAGCGGCTGAAATTGCCAATCCTAAACGACTCTATTTTTTACGACAAGAAGTGCAACCCCTATCTTCCCAAGCGCTACTGCAAACCTTGCCTTTGTTACTCCAGCTAGAGTTTAGCCTGAAGGATGGAGCCGACGATTTAGCAGCAATGCAGACAAAAATCGTGGAGCTATGCCAACTGTGTGATACGAGATGAGAGAGAAGAAACAGAAAATTATCAGAAATCATCTGCTCATAGGAACTTATCGCCCTTAAAATAATTCAAAACATTTGAAGACCTTTGGTGTGCTAGTTTTTGGCATTGAACACGCAGCTATGAAAATGAACCGTTCTGTCTATTTCCAATTATGTTCCAGTCGTTCTTCTATGTTGAAAGCGCTAGTATTTGGCGCTGTGTCAACCGTTGGGCTGTTTTTTGCTGGCATCGCCCAGGCTCAATCTCCAGCAGATATCGCGCAATATACGACTGTGGCTCGGCAAATTGAGCTACAGCGGATGCAAGACATTGCTGAGGTAAAGCGACTGATGGGTGGTAATGTGCCTGAAAATGTCTGTCAACAGGGGAATCTGCCTAGCAAAGTGCGGGAAATTTGCGATCGCTTTGATACCCACTCCCGAACGATCCTACAGAAAAATGGTATGCCAGTTGCCAAATTTAACGACGTAGTCCGCTTTTGTCAGCAAAACCCAAAACCAAAAGAGTGCCCTCCTCGTCCTCGTTAAACCGAAGCGATCATGACACTACTTTTTTTTGAGTGAGCCAAGGCTTGATCTCAACCTACTCACTCAAAGCTGATTATTTTTATAGGCGAACATCCTTCAGATGCGATCGCGGATCATCAGTGCGACTGTCTCGAATCTTTTCGTAATACTCCCGTTCAATCTCACTTAACTCTTTGGGTGGAGTAATCACCACGCGCACCATCTGGTCGCCTCGCCCTCCTTTCGATTTCGTCCACCCCTTGCCACGCAGCCGTAACGATTGACCTGAGCGAATCCCCGCCGGAATGTTCATCGTCACGAAGCCATCGGGGGTTGGCACTGCGATCGCGGCACCCAAAACCGCCTCATCGGGGCTAATGGGCAATTCGCAGACCAAATTGTCGCCATCAAACTGAAAAAATGAATGAGGCGCAATTTCGATCGTTAAATAAAGATCGCCTCGTTGAGTCGTGTAGTGAGGGCTGTAGCTGCCTTTCCCTCGAACCCGAACACGGCTTTTAGGCTTTGCACCTGCTGGAATGCGAACATCGATCACTTCTTGCCCCACCGACAACCGCTTTTGCACTCCGTTAAATGCTTCTGCCATAGTCAGCGTTAAGATTGCTTCACTGTCTAGCCCTGCGGTGCTGCCCGGTGGAGCGCCTGCCGCTCCTGGGGAAGTGCGATAGCGATTGGAACTGCTAAACCCAGGGTCAGATCCCATCCGTCCTAATAGTTCGTTGATAAACTCATCAAAGCTGCCATAGCGCCCAAATTCAACACCGTCAAAATCTACGTTGCTGCCAGGAGAGGGCGATCGCGGCTGGTCTGCTTGCTTCCAATACTGCCCAAACTGGTCATATTTGCGGCGTTTATCTGGATCGGATAGCACCTCATAGGCTTCGCTGACTTGTTTAAACTGGTTTTCTGCTTGGCGATCGCCCGGATTCATATCAGGATGATATTTACGTGCCAGTTTGCGGTATGCCTTTTTAATTTCATCCGCATCTACAGACTTACTAACCCCTAACACCGCGTAGTAGTCTTTGTAATCGGTCGCAGCCATCAACCCTTACCTCTATTGGCACTTAGTCACTCAATCGTAATCCCAGATTAACAAAAACTGGATGGTTGAATAGCTGTGTTTCTTAATGCAATTCGATGGGCTTATTGTTTGCTCAGTTCCGTTTTAGTCACATCTGGCTTGTCATCGTCGTCTTTTGGACAAGATTTAAAGGCTGATGCGAAAATCAGGTTTAGTCGCATCTGGCTTGTCAGCATCGGTTTTTGGACAAGGCTTACCATTCGCATCTAAAAAGTTGCATTTGCCAGCCGTTGCCGCAGGAGTAAAGTTGGGTGGGGGCGGCGCAGCGGGGCGAATGGTCGGAGGCGTAGAAGTAGTGCTGCTGTTGATTCCCGCTGTTGGGCTGCTAATATTTTTTCCGCAAATACTGGTGACATCTGTCATGCCGCTGCCCTCAATTTGGATGTAGCAAAGTGGAGTACTACTGTCTACATTGGAGGGCGATCGCAATCCAACCTCCCCCACTGCTGGAAGGATAACAGTAGACTCAACCAGAAAGGGAAAGCCAGCCCCTATTAATAAACCAAGTGTGAGGTAAAAACGCTGAACCATAACGCTATATTTTGACCAGACCAATTTGCATTACTGCCTGCGCTGAAATACCCAGACCAAGCAGAGTGATAAATAACGCGCTCATGGCAGGCAAAACTCTTGCAAACCGAAACTGCGTTGGCACTCGCTCAAACAAACGACGGGCATTAACCAGCAGCACACCAAGCATGGTTAGAGTGCCTGCTAACCCTAAGCTAAAAGCAGATACTAGCACCAATCCAAACCCAGCTTGACCGATCGCAACCATACTCAACAACACAACCAGAGCAGACGGGCAGGGAACCATACCACCCGAAATACCGAGTGCCAGCAAACTTCTCCAGGTTACAGGAGAGCCATCTGCTCCGGGGGGGAGGTGAGAGTGAGTGGAGAGTGAACGGGTAGATGAGTGTTGATGAGAATGATCGTGGGGGTGTTGATGAGCTTGAGCAGGCGGATGATCATGGGAATGGTGGTGGGAATCAGCGGGTAAATGCTCGTGCGAATGATCCGGTGAATGATGGTGGGAATGAGTGGGTAAATGCTCGTGCGAATGATCCGGTGAATGATGGTGGGAATGAGTGGGTAAATGCTCGTGCGAATGATCATCATCATGACTATGGCTGGAGAATATTTTTTTGAACCATGTGAAACCTTGCAGTCGGCGACTGAGTAAACGCAGACCAATATCTACTACGATCAAACCCGATAGAAAACTAAGCCAGGGATATAGCTGTTCGGGCAGAATGAAGTTTGATAGAAACAAGGTCACCAGTCCGAGGGCAAAAACTCCCGCAGTATGGGTAATGGTGGTGGTGAGTCCTAGAAATACAGCCTGTTGAGCGGTGGCATTTTCCCCGACTAAGTAAGCTCCCACAATTGTTTTTCCATGTCCCGGTGAGAGAGCGTGCATTGCTCCCCAGACAAAGCAGGCAGCGATCGCCAGCGGCACACTTCCCGTCAAATACCAGGGAGCCGCTTGCATCAGGGCAAGATCTTGGCTGTCGGGTTGCAGGATGGTCGTTTGCGTTTGTCCCCGGTAGGACACTGTTGTCAGGCAGTGAGCTGTGGAAACTCCTGGCAGAAACAGGTCATAGTCCAGCTTGACTCCCTTAACGGGTTGCAACCAGGTGTAGATCAACTGCATTGTGCTGTGAGTGCCCGCAGTGGCTTTCAGATTTGAGGGCAACGTGGCTGTTGCGGACGGTTTAACGGTCAGGACACCAGAGGTTCCTGTGGCATCGGTGAGGCGAATGCGATCGCCCAAAAAGCTCTCAAGCTCAGCCTGATGCTTGCGGACTTCATCCGCTGAAAGCTGTCCATCTCGATTGTCATCGGCAGATACAATCAATCCTGTGGGGAAGGTCAGGGTAATTTGAGCCGTTGTTTCACCAACCACAATATCCGCCACCGACAAATCTGCCCAATGTGACTGACTCGGTGTTGCCAGCGCTAATGAAAGCAGCAATGAACCCAAAAATGAGAGAATGCCAAACCTGATTAAACGCCATTTGCGGGACATGACTATTTCCTTTTAATTCAAACCTAATAACCCAACTCCCAAACCCAGGGCTTGTAGTGCCTGGTCATCAAACTTTGGATCGGTTTCTTGAGCGGCTTTAAAGAAAGCCGTTGCTTGAGGCGATCGACCCAACGCCTGCTCAATCGTGCCTGCCTGGTAGAACAATGCTGGGTCACGAATGCCAGAGCGGAGGGCTGCTTGCATTGCCTGCTGAGCTTCCTGCCAGCGACCCAATTGGGCAAATGCCAAAGCCAAAGTATCCATCGTTTCGGCATCGCGGCGAACTTTGACTTCTGCCTGCATCAACGCTAAGGCTTCAGTCAAATCTTGGGGACGACCTCGCTCTATGAGCAATCGTGCTAGTTCGCGCCGATGCCCAAAAGTGGTTAAATCTTGGCGTAATCGAGCTTCGGCTTCGTTGCGCCACTGTGTCGCGCTGGCTGAGTCGCCTTCAAGCTGCTTAACCCGCGCCATGCCTCGATAAATCACATGGTCATATACGGTGGGAGAATTTTTGGAAAGCTGGAAGAACTGAGAATACAAGTTTTCGGCTACCTGATATTTTCCTCGTCGGATTGCCAACTCTGCCGAATTTAGTAAGGCAGGCGGATAGTTGGGCAGAATCCGCAGAGCCTCCTGATACAGCTTTTCAGCCTGATCAAGCTCACCTCGTTTAAAGTACAGCCGACCCAAAGCGGTTCGTGCCCAAACAGAACTGCCTGTTTCTTCGGGTTCTTCTGCCGCCAACGCCTGCTGAAAATCTTGCATCGCGGCTTCATCTTGACCTTGAGAAACTCCAACCAGAGCGCGGAGTGTGAGGGAGTTTAGGTCTGGATTTTGTGCCACCAGGCGATCGCTTGCCTGTCTTGCCGCTTGCACCTTGCCCATCGCCAGGTTTGCGGTCACCTGCACTGCCAGAGTTTCTTCATTCTGGGAGGCTTGCTGAATCAGTTTGATCGCTTCTGGAAAATCATGTTTGGCGGTGGCAACTCTGGCAAGGGCAAAAATGGCTCCATCATTATGAAATGGGAGTTTGACGAGCGAGTCTTGAGCCGTCTGCTCTGCCAGCAGATACCAACTGCTTTCCCCGGTTGCGCGCGCCATTTTAAGATAGGTTTTTGCAAGCAGGGCACGGTTTAATCCACTGCTGGAATCTTGCCGGATACGCTCCTGATAAAAGGAGACTTCCTGCCCTAGCTTGAGGGTGACGCTCTCTGGCGATCGCTCAAATCGGTAGCGGTAGGGAGCTTCCAGCCCAGAGTTGCCAGACCTTTCAGCCCATACTTTCAATGCCGATGGTGCCGACCAAAGCAACAACCCCACCACTGGCAAGGCAATGAGCAATGGAGTTCTAAAGCGTTTAATAATTCCCCGGTTATCCTTTTCCTGCAAAGAGCTTACGCTTTTCATTTCACGACTTCTAAAAAATCTCAATGCAGCTTAGAAGTCGGACTTTTCTAAAAAGTCCGACTTCTGGTTGGTTTGGCGTACTGATGGCTTTAATTGGGTAAAGCCAAGTAGGGGAAGGATGGAGTTAAGGGGTCATGACCCTGAGCAGGATTCCCTGGAGCGCCTTCATAGGAGACGTTATCAGTGGTAATTACGCCGTTGGTCAGCACACTAATCGTGATGTCAAACACATCATCTTTGATCAGGCGACCTCGAACGGGGCTACCTTTGGCATTCAAATCATTGGCATAGCCGCTGGCACCTGCGGTATCAATCCGCATCACATCGGGTAGAAAAGCACCTAATAGAGCATCAACGCGCTTATCGCTATTGCCGATCGCCTCTAGAGTTTTGACTACGGCAGCGATGATAGGTGCGGCAATCCCAGCAGCAGGCTGTTGACCCGCCAAAGCAGCAGCTTCAAAGTCAGGTCCAACCATATTCAGGGCATTTAGGAAATCGTTTTGAACCACTAAGGCTTCGTTGATGAGTGGTCGAGCAAGCCGTTCAAATTGGGTAAATTTGCCGGCTGCACCGGGGACAGAAATGGTTTCCCAAACGTCAAACACTTTTGCACTGCTACTGCCTGCAATCAAGCTGATAGGAATGCGAATGGCGATCGCATTCACGTTATAGCCTTTGGTGAAATCCACTGCCGTGTTTGCAGGACGAAACCCAACAGCAGGTCCAATTCCACGCGCACCCGCCCGAACTCGGAAATATTGTTCCACATCAAAGAAGAATGGATCTTCTCGCAAGCCAGCAAACACGGTTGCATTAGAACCGCCCAACGACACATTGTTAATCACTGGCTGAGACCCAGACGTAATCGGAGTAGTCTTGCCAGTAGCGACTGTGGTGTTGCCATCGACGATCGTCGTAATGGTGACAGCCTGCTGTTTGTTGGCATCGGGCGCACCAAATTCAAACCGGACGATCGCATTCGGCACCCCGGTAACGGCTGCATTTTTGTCTGCAACACGCGCAATTCTGAACTCATAGCGGGCGCGGGTGCTGAAATAATACTGTTGTCGTGCCAGCGATCGCGGATTGGTGTTCATAATCAACACCAGATTGCCGGGAGATTCACCAGGATTTTGATCCTGCTCTCGGAACACAAACAAATCCGTCAAGTTAAGATTGCGACCTTTAGTATCGACTTCGCCATCATCATGGTCAGAGGATCGAACATAGCTAGAAACCATGCCAACGCTGGCAAACACTGCTAGAGCAATCAAGCTCAATCGGGCTGGCGCTCCAAATAAGAAGCGCTGCCAAGATGATTTAGTCGCGGAGTGATTTTATTACTCTTTCGTTATCGCCTGAAGTGAGTTCTCCGGGGCAACAAATTACAGACCCTTCTAGAAATAATTTGCTAATTCAACAGTTGGTCAATCGGCGACGATTAGAGACCGGCAAAATTCGATTGCGGAATGGTCAAACATTGATTCTCACGGGGATTATTCAAGAAACTGAGCGGACGATTACGATCAAAACGCCAATTTTAGGGGATATCCCCATTCTTAACCTGCTGTTTAGAAACCGCAGAAAGCAAAACGATCGCAACGAAATTGTGGTGCTGGTCACGCCTCAAGTGTTGGATGACTCCGATCGCTCACCCTATGGATTCAACTACACACCGGGTCCAGAGGTGCAGAAACTATTGCAACGAGGCAAACCTGCGCTACCGAAGAACGACAAAAATAAGCCCCCATAAGATGACAAGAATGCGCCACCACAGGATCAAAAAGTAGAGTGATGTCACCGTAAACAGTTGCTAGAGATCAATCATGCTCTCACCAGTTTCTAGCTCCCAACCCCTGATTTTAATCAAACCATTGAACCCTTCCAATCTAGAAGGTGGTGCGCCTTGTAAACAGCGACTCATACGCTGAATCACATCGGGGGGAACTTGGCGATCGCGCTGCTGGGTGTGCTGCAAGCAAAGCCACAGGGGAGTATTTAGCCAAATCCCTGTTATGTGGGTAAAGCCGGATTGACGAGCAAGGGCGATCGCCTCACGCCGCTGCCTCCGCACCACATTCGTTGCATCATAAATGGCGACAGATCGTTCGTCCTGCTGGATTTGCCTCGCCGCCTCTCGAAACCGCTGTCCAACTTCCTGCCAAACTTGCAGCCAATCTCCCTGTATCGCTTCATCTCCATACAGATCGAGCCGAATTTTGTCCGTTGCAATCATGGCGCGATCGGGGTAATCGGTTAGCAATGCGTTTGCCAACGTGGATTTCCCACTGCCAGGAAGACCAATCAGAAAAAATAAGCGAATCATCAAAACTCCACATTTCATCGGCTTCTGCTTCTGTATCCTCCCACTGCCAGAGCTTGACGATACTTTGAGTGGGTTCTAGTTCCGCAAGTTTAGCTTCATTCACCGCTTTCAGATGCCGCTCCTTTTTTTTAACTCCTCAATCACCATAGTCGGGCTAATGTGAAGCACACGAGCAGTATCTCGGATGCCGCTCCCATTCATCGCCGTATCGCTGATTTGTTGCTTGACTTCGGGCAAATATCCTTGATACTCATGCTGCAAAATAAAGGTGCGCCGATGGCAAAGTCTGCTTAATTGCCTTGATGCCTTTACTCTTTATGCACTGCTCAATTCCGGCAAGGGGTTGGGCAATTTCCCCTGCCTTTTAGTCTAAACTTCAGGCGTAAAGCACGAATTGTAATGAGAAAACCAATCGCAGCATATAAACAAAAAAATAGTGTTCAGATAAACACTCTGGTCAAAATCTTTACGAAATTCTCATCTTTGTCAAGTCTTTATTTAAGTTAAAAACTATACTTGTTATTCTTAAACAAGGGTGGCTACGTGAGTGTCCAATTCAGTAGTGCAAAATACATCGGCTTTCTTCTAGATTTCCAACCTGATGTATTTTTTAGTTTGCTCTATTGTCTAGTGAATCGATATTTGGCATTCTAGATTGGATGCACAAATCACCTAAAGGCGTTTGATGAAATGTTTTTAGGGTTGCAAACAGTATTTGCAAATCATCTTTGAAGGTAGCAATGCCTGACGTTTATCTAAATAATTAAATATCACTGGCTTTAGATTATGTGTATAAATTGTACCTATCGCACCCTTGAGTCTCCATTGAGCTTTACTTCATCTCTGGAAGATCTCGTTGCTCAATCTACATCACACGCCAATATTGCTTCTAACCCAGCAGTAACAGATGCTCTTTCGGTGAACCTCTTCCGAACTTCTAGCTCTCTAATTGGCACGGACAGCACTGATCTGAGCAACAGCATTGATCTGAGCAATGTACAAGACTCTAGTTCAGCGCTATTTGATCAAGCCTTGACCGATTTAATGATGTTGGGGCGTAGAGCGATCGCCTCTGCGCTTCAAGCAGCGGTCACTACCGTATTAGGTGCCGAGCAAGGCAGCAATCCTGTCCGACCGATCCGACCCACCCTGCCGATAGAATTAGTCGATAGCAACCCAGCAATTGTTGTGCCAGTTATTCCGCCCATTGCACCGATTCCGATCAGTTTGGTCACCATTGACAATCTATTGTTTAGTGGAAAAGAAGGCGATACAGGCACCTTCCAACTGAAGCTCAATTTGGCGCAAGCACCCACCTCAAATATTACATTGGCACTTACACCCGGTAGCTTTTTAGTCGTAGATGCAGATGGCAATCGGCAAAACGGCACTCAAAATTTTGTGACCTTTACGCCCCAAACTTGGAATCAAATCCAAACCGTTTGGTTTATTGCTGAAGTGGATGGAGTCGCAACGGATCGCTTGATTGGCAATACTATCGACTACCAGCTAAGCGGTGCGATAGAAACCATAGGAACCTATGATTTAGGTGCGGTTGTCAATACTTATGCTCCTGACCTGGCGCAGTTTAATATTGACCTCGATTTTCGTAACGACGCTTCTGGTTTTTGGACACTTGAACGACGGGCGATCGCCCAAAAAGCATCCACTGATTGGTCAAGCCGAATTGCCAATGAATGGACGGGCTTGCAGTTGAATGGAGCGCTCAACACATTACAGACTGGTTCTTACGCCAATACAGCGTTTCAAACTCGGCGCTATGTGGATGATGTGGTTGTGTTTGTGAATACCATCAACTCTAATGGAACCGCAGGAGGCTATGGCGGCATTGAATATGACTATGGTGGCTGGATCACATCCGCCGATCTGATGCCCCGCGTTGGGCAAATTGCGATCGACGAAGCCGTCAGCAATACCTACCTTTACAATGCGGTGTCGCATGAACTGGGGCACACTTTAGGGTTGCTAGGATTGAACTGGGAAGGTTATCTAAAGCAAGACTTTGCAACACCCCAAACCGCTGTTTTCAAAGGAGCATACTCTACAGCGCTCAATGGCGGACAATACATTCCTTTGCAGTCTCAAGACGGGGCAAATCCAGTAACAGGAGGGTATGACTATTGGCATCCGGCTGCCAGGGTTTCATCCATCATGTCTTACCAGTGGCTTTACTATTTGCCGGGTCCAACCGAAATGGATTTTGCAATGCTGGCAGATAGTGGCTACCAGGTTTATGGTGTTAACGCACCTCTTCCTCCCGTGGTGCCTGTAATAGTTGTGCCCCCAGTAACCGGGCAGCCGACCACCCCTACTACTGCGACTACTACAACTACGACTACTCAAGCGGTAGTTGCAAATGCTAAGCCTTTTGTTGCCCAGGAAGATCAAGCGACCAACCGAATCAGCACAGTTCTTCCAGTCTCAAAAGAATCAATTCAAGAATTAACTTCTGCGCTGCAAACGGTTTAGGTAGGCGGTTGTAGGTTGATAAAATACCAACCCGATTAGTTGGGCAGGATATGTCACGAAAGTCCCTTAAGTAAAGAGATAAGAGCGATCGCCCCTATCTCTTTACATTCCAATACCTAACCGTCCTGCCAAACTGGGCGTGAGTGGAAGCAATGTAACGATCATCAAAAATAGTGCCAGTAAGCATAATGCCGCTCGTGCATCATCTGGTTCAGTTAGTTCATTCAAACAAGGACGCTCCAAATCACGCTGGACGAATAGCAGAATCAGCGCCCAATAAAATGCTAATGGATTCACAAAAGAAGCGAATCCCAACACAATCAACGCTCCAACGGTAGTTCGGGAAGCAATTTTACGACCATAGACTGCCTGCACAATCCGTCCGCCATCCAACTGTCCGGCAGGCAACAGATTGAGCGCCGTAATCACCAATCCTAACCAGCCTAAAACAACGAATGGGTGAACATCGACGATAGGCTGTTTTAACGGTTCTTGCAAAACTACTCGTGCCAAAGTGCCAACTAAAATGGAACCCTGAAAAAATTCTGACGGCAGTTGAAAGAGGCTACCTTTGTGGGAGAGCAGCAAACCGAGCAGCAGCACCAAAAAAGAAAGCCCACCGCCAGCGGCAGGTCCCGCAAACGCCACGTCAAACAAAACATTGCGGTTGGGCAAGATGGAGAGAAACTTGGTTAAAGCGCCAAATGAGCCAATTTGAAGAGTGGGAATAAAGAAGGGCAGGCTCAGGCGAACGTTGTGGCGTTTTGCAATCACCCAGTGTGCAACTTCGTGGGCAGCCAGAATGCCGACAATGCCAGCCGCAAAAGGAATTGTTTCAACGACTCTGTTTGGGTTTTCAAACAAATCAAATCCCAACATCAATCCTGCGCTCTCCAAACAAGCAAGCACACTCAAAATGAGCAATACGCCTGCCAGCAGCTTTTGCGACAAGTTAAGCGGCTGGGGATCACGACTGCTTGGCAAGACGATCATCACGGGCTTCTCATCCTGATTTTCAACTAAAAATAAACGATAGGTTTCTCCCAGTCGCGTTTTTAAGCTTTCAGAAAGTTTACTGTAAGCCTGTTCTGGATCACCGCGAAGATTGCCGCGAAAGATTGCACCTTCTTGATAAGGAATGGTTTCGGTTGCAAAAAAGGTATCAATTCCAAAAATGCCTTGAATTGCTTTGAGGTCTTCTGGAGGAAGCGGCACCGCATCAGCAGTATCCACTTCTGGTATTGGGTTTGCTTCAGGTGAGACAAGGCTAGGTTCGGGTTGGGTCGAGTCGTTGAACACAGATTCAGCAGGATTATTAGATTGGACGATCGCGTTGACTGGTCGAGCCTCTGCCGCCGATTGCTTGAGCGATCGCGTTTGACTGCCCAACGCAATGTAGACTCCAGTAGACACCACTAACAACAGCAACACAATTGTCAGATTTAGCATCACGCCAGCGGCGGCAAGCCCAAAAAATAGCAGCCAAGGCAGCATCAGCACCACGGACTGCAACCACGCAAAAATGCCAACCTTGCCCAAGGGTCTAGCGCGGAAAAATCCCCATGCTAAGAAGCCAACTCCAAAAGCAACGGTCAGTATTGTTAAATCTTCAGTAATTGCCGTGAACATCCCAAACCCTTTTGCTAAATCAAACGACTCTGTTTGAAGAGACTTTAGTTGTCTTAATAAAACGCCTAAATATCTACTCTACCTGAATTAGATGCCTCGATTTCTCGTCAAAAAATAGAGGGAACCCATCGGACTCCCTCTAAAGCTTAATCTGAGACAATTAGCTTTATCAAAGCCAATTATTTTTTACCCTTCTTGCCGTCTTTTTTGCTCTCTTTCTTTTTTTCATCCTTTGGCTCATCACTCGCGTCTGTTGCTTCAGAGGCTTCAGTGTCTACATCTTTTTCTGACGTGCTCTCTACATCAGCAGAAACTCCCATTTGAGCCGCAACTTCTGCTGCAAAATCGGTTTCTTCCTTCTCAATTCCTTCGCCTAGTTCAAACCGGACAAAGCGGCGCACTTGAATATTCTCGCCCAGTTGAGCCACATTTTGAGCCAGCAACTCTGCGATCGTAATGTTTTGATCTTTAACATAGGCTTGATCGAGCAAGCATAGTTCTTTCAGCCGTTTTTCAATGCGCCCCTGCACAATCTTTTCTTTCATTGCCTCAGGTTTGCCAGACAAGTCATCCCGACCCATCTCGATTTCTTTCTCCTTATCAGCGATCGCAGTAGGAATGTCGCTAATTTTGACGTACTCCACTTTGGATGCAGCAATTTGCATGGCAATATTTTGAACAAGTGCTTTAAATGCCTCATTCCGAGCCACAAAATCCGTTTGGCAGTTCACTTCTACCAACACGCCAATTCGACCACCAATGTGGATGTATTGACCCACTAACCCTTCAGCAGCCACTTTACCCGCTTTTTTCTCAGCCGACGAAATTCCTTTTTTCCGCAGCCATTCGCTTGCCTTTTCAATATTGCCCTCCGTTTCTTGGAGCGCTTTTTTACAATCCATCATGCCTGCGCCAGTTTTTTCACGCAGTTCTTTAACTAACTTTGCCGAGATGTCTGCCATTGCTCTTACTCCTAACGGTCTAAAGCAATAAGTGATGAGTGACAAGTTAAGTCGATAAACTCAACACTCAACACTCATCACTATTTAATTTGCGGTTTCCTCATTTTCCTCAGGAGGAGCATCACTATCTTCATAGTCGTACTCCCCATCAACGCCATCATAATCATCGTATTCTTCATCGGCTTCAAGCTGACCGTGCCGACCTTCATAGATCGCATCTGCCAACTTGCCCACTATTAGCTTAATTGACCGGATGGCATCATCGTTCGCTGGAATAGGAATATCCACCACATCGGGGTCGCAGTTGGTATCTAACATAGACACAATGGGCAGGTTGAGCTTTTGGCACTCTTGAACTGCGTTGTATTCTCGCTTTTGATCCACAATCACTACGATGTCGGGCACCTTTCGCATCGCTTTAATGCCACCCAGATATTTCTGGAGCTTTTCGAGTTCGCGGCGCAAGACAGAGGCTTCTTTCTTAGGCAACAAATCGAGTCCACCGGTGGCTTCGCGGCGTTCGAGATCTTTCAGGCGATCGACGCGCGTTTTAATGGTCGTCCAGTTGGTCAGCATTCCGCCTAACCAGCGCTGATTCACATAGTAAGCACCGCAGCGGCTGGCTTCTTGCGCCACGATTCCGGCAGCTTGGCGTTTGGTGCCAATAAACAAGAACTTTTTACCCTGCTCAGATGCAGTCCGCACATAGTTATAGGCTTCGTCCATCAATCGAGCAGTTTGCACCAGATCAATAATGTGAACGCCATTGCGGGACGTATAGATGTAGGTATCCATTTTGGGATTCCAACGGCGGGTTTGGTGCCCAAAGTGAACCCCAGACTCTAATAATTGAGCCAATGAAACAACTGGCATATTGACTTTTCTCCTGTTCGGGTTATTCCTCCATCCGGCTGCATCTCTGATTTGAGACACCCGAAATTCCGGATGTGCGAATTTAAACAACATTTCCAGTGTAGCGCAGCTAGGATGTCATTTATTTAGCTGTGCTGCATTTCTCGATAGGCTTGATAGACTCCCTGGACGTTGTACCAGTTGAGGAAAATCCGGGCGAGTTCTAGGGCAAGTTGGGGTTTGCCTTGGTCGATCAGCCATTGCAGCAGGGGAGCCATGGTGCGTTCGTTGAGCAGACCGCCGAGGGAGAGAACGCCCCAGAGGATGCGGTGAAGCCAGGTCATTTGGATCATCAGGCGCACATTCCAAGTGGGATGTTTTTGGTAGAAGAGGACACCCATTTTGCCGCGCTGGATTTCTTGGTCGATCAGCTTGGGGATTTGGGCGAGGGAAAAGGGTGGATGCCAGTGATAGCCAACGGCATCGGGACATTTGATTAGCTGTAAGCCTAGATTTTTGAGCCGCACACCGAGTTCTAGGTCTTCCCAGCCGTAGAGTTGAAATTGGGTATCGAAGAGTCCGGCTTGGATCAGCCAGGTGCGGGCGATCGCCACATTTCCGGTAGCAAAAAACGCCTGAGAATAATCAGTGACTTTGAAGGGTTCCGAGGTGGGATCGGCAAAGTTGCAGGTGTTGATCACGCGCCCATAGGTGAAAAGGCGATCGTGACCCAGCGATCGCGCCCCTTCCATCAGCTTTTCGGCATGGGATTGCAAAAAAACCTCCGTGACCACCAAATCGCTATCAATAAAAATAATCGTGTCGCCCGTAGCCTTCTCGACTCCCAAATTTCGCGCCGCCGCTGCACCTTGATGATCTTGCTGAAACAGGCGCACATGGGGAAACTCAGCCGTACTATGCAGCCATTCCACCGTTTTATCGGTAGAGCCATCATCCACCACTACCACCTCATATCCGGCAATTTGGTTCGGATCAAACACCTGATGCTCTAACGCCTTCAGACATTTCTCCAAAATTGGCTTTCGGTTGTAAGTGGGAATGACTACACTAAAAAACACGCTGACTCCTCTAATGTCTAGATAAATAGCAAAAGCTGCCAGCCTGAGTTTAGCGTGTTAGAAACTCTCGCATGTATTGATTGACCAATTGGGGCTGCTCTTGTTGCACCCAATGGCTGCAATTGGAAATGTATTTAATCTGAAAGTCGCGCACATATTCCTCAGTGCCATAGGTGAGTTCTTTGCCTAAGGGAATGTCATCTTCGCCCCAAATCATTAGGGTGGGAACTTCTAAAACGCTCCACGACCGTTGGAGAGAGGAACCTAGTTGAAGGACGTTGCGGTAGTAGTTAACGGCAGCGGTGAGAACACCGGGTTTCGCAAGGGCATTTTTGTAGGCTTCTATATCTGCATCGGTGAAGGCATTTTTGTTTTTTGCCATGCCTCGAAAGGCTTGTTCTAATGCCTGATAGTCATTCAACTGAATCAGGAGTTCTGGCAGGAAGGGAAGCTGGAAAAAGAAGATATACCAACTGCGAAAAAGTTGCTGCGGAGTGCGTAAACCTTCGGCAAATTTGGCGGGGTGGGGGAGGTTGAGAATGATCAGGCGTTCTAGCATTTCAGGGTGAGCGTAGGCAAAAGACCAGGCGATCGCGCCGCCCCAATCATGACCCACCAACACACATTTGTCGTATCCTAAGCCTGCAATCACACCCTGCACATCTTTGACAAATTCGGGCATTGAATAGGCAGAAGCATCAGTTGGCTTATCGCTATCGTTGTAGCCGCGCAGGTCGATCGCCACGACTTTGTAATCTTTGGCGAACTCTGGGATTTGGTGCCGCCAGGAATACCAGAACTCTGGAAACCCGTGGAGAAACAGCATCAAAGGTCCATTGCCCTGAGTCACATAGTGAAGCCGAATGCCGTTAGTGGTGATGAAATCGTGAGTCCAGGTTTCTTGCATGGGAGTTATGAATGGCGAGTTACGAACTACGAGTTCCGAGCGGCGAATTAGAGGAAATTAAACGTTATTTGTAAGGTAGATTAGAATCCGTCGGTTTGGATGCGTTGGGTTGCCCAAATGGGTTCGCCGTTTTCGTTGGTTTTAATGAAGGCTAAGCGCCAAGTTTTCCCTTCTTTTTGGCGTTGCAAATACACTTCAAAGGGAGTTTGGCGTTGAGTAATATCTCGTTTGGGCAATTTGATCGTGTAGTCGCAAGTGCCTTTTACTTGATATGCCTGAAGCTGTTGGATTTGCAAAGGGTTTTTTTCAGCGATTTTGATGTGCCGAATGTCAATTTCAGGCTGAAGATCCAATCGAAGCTGTTGGTTAAGCTGCTGTTGAGTTTGGCTTAGCTGGAGCGCGATCGCCTGCTCAACTAAATCGTTTGGCAAATTTACACTTACACCACAAGCGGTGAGCAACAGTGCCAGCGCGATCGCCCAAATGACTCGTCCCATTTAGATTTCCACTTCAGATGCCACCTCATGATTATGACGGGTAAAGGGATAGTAGTTAACTAATTACCACTGCGGATCGCTTTTCAGTAGCGCTTCGACTGCATCTGGCGGTAGGGGTTTGGCGAAAAAGTAGCCTTGACCATATTCACACTGGAGCGATCGCAGTTGCGCTAGCTGGTCAGCGGTTTCCACACCTTCTGCCACAATATACATGCCCAAATTGTGCCCTAGCATGATAATGGTTTTAACAATGTGAACATCCTCGTTTTCAAGCCCCATGCGGCTGACGAAGGAGCGATCAACTTTGATCGCATCGGTGGGAAAGCGATGCAGGTAGCTGAGGGAAGAATAGCCAGTGCCAAAATCATCAATGCTGAGTTGCAGGTTGAGCGCTTTGAGACGTAACAATAACGCGATCGTGGGTTCTACATTGGTCATGGCAATGCTTTCAGTAATCTCAAGTTTGAGGCAATGACCGTCTATATCACTAGCTTTCAGGGTTTGCTCAATTTGATTGAAGAGATCATCAGGCTGAGCAAACTGTCTGCTGGATAGGTTGACGCTAACAATCAGAGGCTTGCTGCTAGGAAACTGCTTTTGCCAGATTTTTAATTGACGACAGGCTTCCTCAATCACCCAGGCACCAATCGGAATGATTAGGTCAGTTTCTTCTGTTACTGGAATAAACTCAACCGGATGAATAAATCCCCGCTGAGGATGTTGCCAACGCAGTAATGCTTCAAACCCCGCAATTCTTCCCGTTTCTAAGTCAATAAAAGGCTGATAGTGCAGTTGAAATTCTTGGCGATCGATCGCCCCACGCAAATCAATTTCAAGCTGCATCCGGGTCATCACTTGAACTCGCATCCCAGACATAAACATCTGACAGCGGGCTTTTCCTGACCCTTTCACCTGATTCATTGCGGTGTGGACATCTCTAAGAATTTCTTCGGGTTGGTAAGGTTGACCTGCTTCACACCAGACAATGCCGACACTAGCGGTTGTAAAAACATCTTGCCCATGTAGATTGAAAGGCTGTTTCAGTTGCTTTTGCAGGTGTTCGGCTAAATGACCGACTTCATCTTTATCTCGGACTTGGGGGAGCAAAATCGCAAACTCATCTCCACCCACCCGCGCCAGTTCGTCACGAGACCGGAGACAGGTCTTCAACCGTTGAGCGATCGCAGCCAACAATTCATCCGCCCGTTGGTGCCCTAGGCTATCGTTAATAGTTTTAAAGCTATCTAGTCCCAAAAGTAAGACGGCTGTTCCAGGCTGTTCTTCGACCGATTGGTGCGAATTCTTCTGAGAATGGTTCAACGCCCCCTGAAGCCGCTGGACAAATAAAGCTCGATTGGGCAACCCAGTTAGTTCATCGTGGAGTCCGTCGTGCAGAAGGCGATAAGCGATCGCCGCCACACTTGAGCTAACAAAGGCGATCGCCGGAGGCACAAAGGGTATCCAACCGTTGGATAAAAATAAGATGAAACAAACACCAAATAAACCGGCGATCGCAACAATACCGCCGATGCCCAACGTTAAGGGATGGCGGAAGCGCCACCCCAACAGTCCTCCGGCAAAAGACCACGCAACAATCCACAGAATTTCGCCTTCCTGCCACCAAAACCAGGCGAGCGGGTAGCCATCCATAATCGTGCTGAGAATTTGGCTAACCTTTTGGGTATGAACTATTACCCCCGACATTTTAGGGCTTTTATCATTGGAAAGGTTGTAAGGCGTTAAAAACAAATCTTTGATGCTGGGAGCCGTCGTGCCGATGATCACGAGCTTGTCTTTTACCCAAGCCGGATCAACCTGCCCATTGAGAACTTCAGATAGACTGACTTCACGCGCCACGTTATAGGCAGAGCGATAATTCAGCATGACTTGATAGCCGCGATCGTCTAAGTTTTGGTAACCGCCTGCATCGGGGTTCAGTGCTGGGAAAACAGTGCTGCCAACTTTGATTGCCTGATTGGGCACTACCTCGAACTTCAAACGCTGTGCTGCTAAGTAGTGCAAAGCGAGTTGCAGTGAGAATGAATAAAATGCTTTATCGTTGACGGTGGCATATAGCAAATTACGCCGCACGACTACATCTTGGTCAACCACAATGTCGCTGATGCCTACCCGATTGGAGGGAACTCCGGCTGGAGCGGGGACTCCATCTTTATCGGCATTTCCTAGCAGCATAATTGCAATTAAGTTAGGGGCTTGCAACTGTTTTGCTAATGCGCTTTCTCCTGGCGTATGAGGCACATCTCGGTAAATATCTAAACCAATCGTGCGGGGTTGATAGGTTTGCAGTTTTGCAATGGCTTGGGCAATGACGGCATCGGAAATGGGCCAACGCTGTTGCGATCGAATATCTGCTTCGGAAATGGTGACGACTAGAAGCCTGGGATCGGCTCCGCGATCGGGGCGTAGTCGAATCATCTGGTCGTAGGCTAATAGCTCTGATGACTCTAATCCGCCCAAGCTGCGGATGCCTACAATGAATCCGGCAACCAGTAGGCTGGTTAGCAGTGCAGGATGCTTCACAATCGACTTGGCAATCCGGCGACTGGTCTGTATAAAACTAGTAACTCTTCTGGGGGAATGTGCCATGCAAGCAGGATAAACGGGGATGAGCGATCGCAAAAAACATTACTTCACAGTCTTGAAAAACAGTAGCCTGTCAAAAAATACTCTACAGAGAGCCGACAAGCCTAGCCGGAAAAATCCTCGGCTGTTACTGCAAAAAAAGAAAATATTTGAAGAACGTAGATGCTCTAAGTCATTAAGTTTGCCAGTAGCTTTGTTTCAATCTGAAGCTTTATTCACTCTTTCACAAAAGTTCAACTGTTGAAACTTGTACACTAAATCAGCTTGAACCTAAAGATGGCTTTATCCCCTGTATTGCTCATTCTACTCAACTGAAACTTGTCTCAGCCAATAGTGAAGCAAAATTTCAACTCGCGGATCTAGAGCAAATATGTCTAGAGCCAATAGACTTCAACTGAGCATTTCAGTTCATGATATTTGGGTGTTTCTCAAAAACTTTGGAGAAAAAAGTCTTGGAACCCAATGGGGGAGCTTTCTTGTAATGCCTCGCGATCGCTTATGTCAAGCATTCAATTTTCACAAGTTTGCTTAAAAGATATCTAAACTTAAGAATTTGAGAGACAATAGGGCACTGGAATAGTACCAGTTATTTATGACTTTTGATTTAACCTTTGCCGCGAAACTTGCCGAGTCTGCCGATCGCTTGTTTCATTTACTAGAACGCTTCCATCAGCCCAAAGTGTTGGTGGTGGGCGATCTTTGCCTAGATGAATTTTTGACGGGTCAAGTAGAGCGGCTTTCACGAGAAGCGCCTGTGCTGATTATTCGGCATGAACATACCCATCAAGTCGCGGGTGGTGGCGCAAACGCAGTGTATAACTTTGCAAAACTGGGTGCCCAAGTCAAAGCAGTGGGGCTAGTGGGCAACGATGGACAAGGCAAAGCATTACGCCATATTTTTGAAACGGCTGGAGTGAACACTGAAGGGATTTTGTTGGATCGCGATCGCCCCACCGTCACCAAAACCCGCATCTCAGGACATGCCCGCCAATCGGTGACTCAGCAAATTGTGCGCGTCGATCGCAAATCTGACGAGTTGCCTTCTGCCGAACTGCAAACCCAACTCGCCGACTACATTCACCAACAAATCAGCAGCGTGGATGCCGTCATTTGCTCTGACTATGGCGATGGCACCCTCTCTGACATCGTGATCGCCGCCGCCCTCTCTCATTCCTTTAGCGTCGTAGATGCCCAAAAAGACCTCAACCGCTATCAAGGAGCCAGCATCTTTACCCCGAACCTGCCTGAAGCCGAGCAAGCGGTTGGTTACCCGCTCGTCAAATTAGACGGCAGCAAAAGCGAAGCCCTGTTGCGCCAAGGCGGAAACGACCTGCTGCGGTTGACTCAGGCGCAAAAAATGTTGATTACTCGCGGCGAAGATGGCATGAGCCTGTTTCAAAACGATGGCACCGAATACCACATTCCCGCCTTCAACCGGACGGATGTATTTGATGTCACCGGAGCCGGAGATACCGTAGTCGCTGCTTTGACATTGGGCTTGACGCTGGGAGCCTCTGCTTGGGAAGCCGCCGTATTAGGCAACCTCGCTGCCAGCATCGTAGTCCGGCAATTTGGCACGACTCCAACCACTCCAAGCGAGATGAAGACCGCGCTAGAACTGTTGCTGGAAGAATCAGATGGATAGCAGGTTTCGGGGTTCAGGTTTCAGACGCTAGCGTAGTGAGGTTTCTGCGATCGCTGTTTTGCCGATTGTGGTGATGGGTTTTATGAACTTGAAATGGGAATTATAAAGCATTCATCTAGACGCACTGAAAATGAACAAACTGGCTCTCTCACTCCTGGCGATCGCGCTGAGCATCTTCACCCTTAGCGCTTGCGAAAAACCCAAAGCAGCTACACCCAAAACAGAATCGACCTCAACACCAACGACCAAAGCTATCAATCAGCGGGAAGAGGCTGCCAAACAACAGGCAAACAAACTTGAGCAGAAAAGAGATCAGGTGCAGCAATCTGTGATGCAATCTGAGCAGCAGGTAAACGAATCTGAAGCCCAGGCTAAATAAAACAATAATTCCTTGATTAGGTTTTTAGCACTGTAAATTTATCCTCATTTTGTTTCACCTGTAATTGTTCCTGTTGTCGGTGAACTAGCACTGGCGATGGGTTTCATGGGAATTCGTCCAGCTTGATATGCCAGCCGACCTGCTTCTGCTGCAAGGCTCATCGCCCGCGCCATTGCTGGAGAATTTTGCGCCTGAGCGATCGCGGTATTGATCAACAGCGCATCAGCCCCCATTTCCATCGCTTGAGCCGCTTCACTAGGCACCCCAATTCCAGCATCCACAACCACTGGCACTTTCGCAGTTTCAATGATGATCTGAATATTGGCAGCATTATTTAGCCCTTGCCCGGAGCCAATTGGCGATCCCAACGGCATCACAGTCACACAGCCTGCTTCTTCTAAGCGTTTTGCCAACAGCGGATCGGCGTTAATGTAAGGCAGAACGGCAAATCCTTCTTTGACCAGTTGCTCTGCGGCTTCTAGGGTGCCAATCGGGTCAGGCAATAGATATTTACCATCCGGAATCACCTCCAGCTTGACAAAATTATTGTCTTCTTGCCCCAGCAGTTTTGCCATTTCACGACCCAAGCGCGCCACCCGAATGGCATCCTCGGCGGTTTGGCATCCGGCAGTGTTGGGCAACATCCAGATTTTGCTCCAATCTAAAGCGTCCGCTAGCCCTTCATGTCCGGGGGCATTGGTTTGAACTCGGCGGACGGCAACAGTAACAATTTGGCAGCCGCTAGCCGCAACGCTTTGCCGCATTTCGTCAAAATTGCGATATTTACCGGTTCCGGTCATCAGGCGCGAGTGAAAGGTGCGTCCGGCGATGATCAGAGGATCTTGGAGCGATCGCTCGGTGGGTTTATCCAGTGTATACATTGGGGAATCAGGGAATAAATGTTAGAGGAAATGGGTCAAAGGACTTTCTATTTTAAAGCGTCAGCAGCGGCTTTAGAATAGAGTTTATGGATAATCTAATCACGCTTCAAGTGAATGGTGAACGGCGAGATTGCCCCAAGAACACATTTATGCCGGGGTTCTTAGAACAATTAGGCTTAAATCCACGGCTGATTGCGGTGGAATACAATGGCGAAATTTTACATCGTCAGTTTTGGGAAACCACTGAGATACAATCCGGCGATCGCCTAGAAATTGTCACCATTGTGGGTGGGGGTTAAATGGGCGGCGGCTAAATAGTAGCTTTGTTTAAAGCAGAGGTTCCAGCAGTGGAAAATTCTGCGATCGCGCCCATTGCTGCACTCAGTAAGCGCCCAGGCTGAAAATCGTCTTTAATCAGGTGCCAAAGTCGTTGAACTTCCTCCGTATGGAGGCGATCATCCTCAGTCAGAGCAATGATTAACTGCTGCCGTAAAAACTTCCCTTCTTCTGAAAGCAAAAATTGAATGCCCATTTGAGCCGAAGGCAAGAGGTCAAAATTGCCATTGGTGCGGGCGATCGCAATCAAACTTTCCAACCGCGACCACTGAAACTTGCCATCCTTAAACAACATCTCTAGCAAGCGGCGACGCAGTTCAGGTGATTCTCCATTGAGCAAGCGCTTTGCCACATAAGGATAGGCAACTTCGACAATTTTAAAATTAGGATTAATCGTTAACGCCAATCCCTCTTGAGTGACCAAAGAACGAATAATTAAAGCAAACTTGGCAGGTACGCGAAACGGATAGTCATACATCAGTTCCGAAAAACTATCGGTAATCGTTCCAAAGTTGAAATCCCGGACACTTTCACCAAAAGCTTGAGAGAAAACGGCTTCCAAGGCAGGCACAATCGGCTGAATATCAACATCTGGAGTTAAAAAACCTAGATTCACAAAATCTTTCGCTAAGTCTTGATAATCTTTGTTGATTAAATGAACGACTGCATCGACCAACGTTTCCTTAGTTGACTCGTTTAGCTGATCCATCATGCCAAAGTCAACGTATGCCATCCGAGCTTTGGTCGATTCACTGGATTCGCTTCCATCCACGGCACATTGGGGAGCCATGGCAAATAGATTTCCAGGATGAGGATCGGCATGGAAAAAGCCATGCTCCAAAAGCTGTTGTAGACCGCTAGTCACGCCAATTTCAATCAGATCATCACTTGCCAAGCCTGCTTCTCGAATGCGATCGGTATCCGTCAGTTTGTACCCATGAATCCACTCCAAAGTCAGCACCCGACGGCTACTATAGCGCCAATAAATCGAGGGGACTTTTACCCTTGGATTATTCCGGAAGTTGGTCGCAAATTTTTCTGCATTTCGCCCTTCATTCAAATAATCCACTTCTTCAAATAACTTGATGCCAAATTCATCGACAATGAGCGTCAAGTCATGCCCTAGATTCAGCGGTAGCCAAGGCGCAATCCAACTGGCTGCCCACCGCATCAGGTATAAATCTAAAGTTAATGTGGGCAAGAGGTTAGGGCGCTGCACTTTTACGGCAACTTCTTCACCGCTGTGCAGGTTTGCTTGATAAACCTGACCTAAACTTGCGGCTGCAACGGGCTGAGGTGAGATTTGACTGTAAAGTTCTTTTAGCGATCGCCCCAACTCTTGCTCAATGATCCGAAAGGCTTGCTCAGTCGGGAAGGGCGGCAGTTGGTCTTGAAGCTTGGTGAGTTCTTCGAGAAAATCTTTGCGAATTAAGTCGGGACGAGTAGAAAGCGCTTGCCCGACTTTGATAAAAGTTGGACCTAACCGAATTAAAGTTCGGCGTAACTGTGTTGCACGTTTAAATCGATTGACCTCCGTCCGATTTTGCCATGCATCCAGCTTCAGCCCAAGGAAAAAGCTCAAAAATGAAACTACAACTTTCAAGGTGCGCCAAAGCGTTAGCCAGGGGCGAAACCTATAGTATTTTGCGATCGCGATCGCGTCGTAGCGTTGCAATAGAGCAAGGGGATTTTGACCCACCGTTTCATGAACCTCTTAAGTTAAAACAGAACCAGTAAAAAGGTTCGAGGAGCAACTCAACATTCCACGGTTTTGAATTAACGATGTAGAATCGCTCAACCAAGCCTTTCAAGCAAGAACGAAAGATCACTATCAGACTGTACAAACAGTTATATCGTCTCGTTAACTATAGTATAGAAAACTACAAATATTATTGGTACTTAATTAGGCGTTGAAAGCCTTATTCAAAACTTCAACGTATTTCAAATGCCTGCAAAACAGCTTTAAACCGAAGCAGCAAGTAGGAAAACAAGTAAACCGATTCTTGCACATGAGTTTTGAGCATATCTGAGATCTAGAACCAAGCTTACAGTGTGCGCCAGATTATGAGGAGCTTGCAAAGCTAGTTCGCTGATTTTCCAATTAAACGGCGATCGCCTTAGAATCAGCTTACACAGTGGAGATCGGCTAATTGCATATGAAAAGACAGGTTCGCATCGGTGCTGGACTGATAGGAGTCGTATCAGCCAGTTGGATTGGGGTTTCGTCGTGGGTGGTGCAGCCAGTCCAAGCTCAACCTGTATCCCCTGCAACTGCCGCCTCAACCCAAGCTCAGCAATTACAAAGCGTACAAGAACCGAACAGAACCCAAGATCAGCAAGAATTGCAAACGCGGAAGCTGGTTCAAGAAGAGGTCGATCGCGCTTTTAACCATACGACCTCGTTGCTAAACATTTTGCTGGCGATTTTGACGGTGCTGCCGATTATTGCCACAGTACTGCTGTATCTATCTCGCCAAAGGGCAATTCAAGAACTGCGCGAACAAATGGATGAGCAGATCCAAAAAGAAATTGAAACGCAAGTGCAGGCAGAACTAAAACAACAGACGTTAACGATTCAGAAACAAATGATTGAGTTGGGGAAAGAGTCTCTTGCCGTCACCCGACAAGTGCAGCAACAAGCCAATGAATTTCAGACTGAAATCGACCAGCTAAAAACTGAATTTGAAACTCAGTTAGAAACGCTTAAAAATACTGCAACCGAGGTAGAGCGAGAAAAAGATAGAATTTTTCAGCAAATTACTAGCATTACGCTGGTATCCACCTCAAAAGATAATCTTTCGGATGAAAAGAAACGTCAAATTGATACGTTAACCGAGCGGCTGGATGACTTGAAGTCGAAAAGTTCAAGCTTGGATTTGGATATTAATGACTTTGTTCGTGAGGGCGATGCCTTATTTTTTGCAAGACGCTATTTGGAAGCGATCGCTGCCTACGACCAGGCAATTGATAGAACTATCGTCGATACGAATAATTTATTTGCAGCTTGGCACGGCAAAACGAAATCATTGCGCCGACTCAAGCAATATCCGCAGGCATTAGCAGCCAGTAATAAAGCAATGGCGTTAAACCCCGATGATTCGCTGATGTGGTTTGAACGGGGCTATCTGCTACACATTCAGGGGCAATATGCCGAAGCCCTAGAGGTCTACGACCGGGTGATTGCCGATCAACCTAGCTTCTATCGTGCCCGCAATCATCGAGGCTACGTGTTGCTCAAGTTGCAGCGATATGAGGAAGCCATTACTGAATTGAACAAGAGCCTGGAACTTAAACCAGATTATGGCAATGGCTACTACGGCAAAGCGTATTACTACCTGCTGCACGATCAGCCCGATTTAGCATTGGACAACCTAGAACGGGCGATCGGCTATTACTCTAAGTATAAAACCCGATTGCAAACCGATGCAGATTTTGCCAGTTTACAGAATAACCCTCGATTCCAGTCGCTTGTTGGGATTGTTGCACCATAGGGGCGCAAGACATTACGCCCTTGCATTGGCACACTGTTTATCGCAAGTCCACAACTACAATTACGATCGCACTGCGCCATTATAGTCAACCTTCACCTGCCAAGTGCTGCTGTCTACAGTCACTACTGTTTCAGTGGTTGGCGTGGTAAAGCCCGGAGCGCCGCCTTTAATGGTAAACGTCCAACTGCCGTTGCCGTTATCTACACAAACTGCATCCGACAATCTGCCATGCATTGAGGCATCGGTACGATAGTTCATCAATCCGCCGTTAGCCGCCTCCGCAGCCTGTCGAGCTAAATTTCGAGCGCGTCCCAGTGCGTTGATGTTAGCCATCGCGGTATCTCCACTGGCGATCGCTTTGGAGGCACAGTCAGAAAAATCAGTTTGAGCCTGAGCAGACGGATTAATCAATGCAAAAGTCATGAAAGCAATGTTTGCAAGAGTAATGTTTGCCAGAGCAATGGATCGAAAAGTGCTGTTCATTTTTAGTCAATCCTTGTGAGATCAGGTGAAGTGAATGGTCGAAGCACACATCGGTACTCTATCAGCTTCTCCATCCGAGTGTCAGTATCCTTCGTGAGACAATAGTGAATGCGTACCTAAGTCATGCTACCCTTTCACAGGGTTGCTTAAGATCTTGCGATACTGAATGAATGCTAGATTAGCTCATGCATTTTCGACAGACTCAAGGGTCTTCTAAAGCAGCCATTTCACCAGCTTAAGGAACCATTTTATGGCTGTCGTAGATTCTAAAGGTCGGCTGTTTGGCAAAGTTAGTATTTTGGATTTGGGAGCCGCGCTGGTTATTTTGCTGGTGTTGTTCGGCATCTTTGTATTTCCAGGCGCATCCGGTTCAGTGGCGCAGGTGAACATCCCCACCAAACCCGTTGAAATTGAGGTAGTGGTTCGCGTTGCTGGACAAAATACTGAAACATTATTTAAACCAGGGGCAAAAACTAGCATTATCATTCGTAATCAACCCTCCGGCGAGATCACGGTGAAAGATGTGAAAGAACTGCCAGACAACGTGTTTGTTCCTCAGCCGGACGGTAAAGTGCAAGTGATACCCGATCCTAGACCCGAATCGAAACTGAGTCGAAATTTGCTGCTCACCCTTCAAGGCAATGCTCAGGTCACCGAGAAGGGTCTGGTGTTGGGCAACAACAAGATCAAAATTGGTGCCCCGATTGAGTTAGAAGGGATTAACTATAGTTTCACGAATCTGAATGTGCGTGATATTCGGATTCAGGGTTAGAGCGCTAAGTTTGTTTATGAGGCTAATGTTGCAAGAAAGCGACGAATTAGGGCGATCGCGATCGCGGGTAATTCTAGTTGAGGCGTTAATCCACAATCGTCTAGCAGTTGAAACTGCTTAATTGCTTCTGGATTCAAAGCTGCAAGGCGCTGTCCAATTTCCGCTTCAGTGAATTGCGATTCTTTTCCCCACATAATTGCCGTTGGCACTTTCAGTTGGGGTATGTAAAGCGCTAAATCAAAGCTGAGATCGCCCCGAACAAAAGAGAGCGCGGCATAGTCTGCGTTAGGTTGTTGAGCAGAGGCAAGATAGGCATCTACAATTTCAGGATAAACTCGCGCAGGACGAGCAAACTGCCGTTCCTCTAGAAAATTGCGGATGCCGCTAGAGGTGGCGATGCCGACGTTATAAAGTAGGCGATCGATAACGGGGGTTTTGATCAGTTGAATAAAAAAGTTATTAGTGTAGTCCTTGCCAAAATCGGCTAGCCCGGTAGGTGTGGTCAGAATTAAGGATTTAAATAAATCGGGACGGGCGATCGCGGCTCGAATCGTCAACGCAGCCGTTAGCGACGATGCCACAACGGGCACAGGCTCAGTGCAAGTTTGTTCTAAAAATTCGATGATGGTAGAAATGTAGTCTTCCGCTTGATAGTTCCGTTCTGGATGCTCCGATCGCCCCCAGCCCAGCAAATCGGGAGCTAGGATGCAATAATCCAGTGCAAACGCCGGATAGACTTTCGACCATTCGTAGGCAGAAGAGCCGCCACCAAATCCATGTAAAAAAACTAGGGTCGGTAACGCTTTCTCTGAGAGAGTGGCTCCTGGAAAAGTAGCGCCAGTCGTGTAATAAGCCATTCTGCCAAGCTTGGTTGAAACTGAACGTTGGCAAAAACCGGGTGGAATGATCATTAATGCACTCCTTAACGCCAAAGGCGGTTTTCTAGGTCACGAATTTGGCGCTCAAGTCGATCAATCCGACCGCGTAATTCATCCATTTCTGACTGGCGCGGCACCCCAATATCTTGCAAAACATTCCGAAGCTGGCGCTGCATTTGGGTTTCAAGGTTACCTTGCTCACTCTTGAGCGTTTGCAACAAATCATCCATTACTTCTTTTGCTTGGTCAGGGTTGAGCTTGCCATCTTTGACGAGATCATCGCTGACTTCGCGGATTTTGTCTGCTACTAAGGAGGTTGTGCCTACTCCTAGCATCAGAATTTGAGTCAGCCAGTTGTTATTGTCCATGCTGCTTTCCTGAAATCGGATGAATTGGAAAAAGGGGCGATCGCTGAGCTGACATTTCACCATTGGTTTAAGGTGAGCTAATCAATCCGCCTCTTCTATGAATACTCCTTTATTCTGTCAGATTCCTACTCATTCTGAAGGCTGGAGTTTAGACTGATCCGTTAAACGACGCGCTTTAAATAATTTGGCGCTGTTCACCCAAACTCCTATTATTCCTTGCACTTTGCACCACGCTTCCCGCCATCTCACGTTAAGGCTTTGGGGATGGTGCTTCTTGAGGTGGCTTTACCTGCGTTGTGGGGGGTGAAGATTCTTGTGGCGATGGGCTAGGAGATGCAGGTGTGGCGCGGGGCGGATTGGCACTGGGGGCACAGGCGATCGCGCTTAGCCCAACGACACTACAAAGAAATAGAAGTAAAACTGGGTTCATGGTGCAACTACGCTAACGTTTCTGGACAATAGCCTAAACCGCGAACAAACTGAGTGCGAAACTCTTCAATTTCTGCGCGATCGGGGGTGCCATGAGAAACCACTGCCACTTGGTAGCGCTGCATCACCGCCACAGGAGATTGCCCCGTTTCTAAGCCCCACATTGCCATTTGAATCCGCACATTGGGTTCGTGCGAAATTCCCAGTTCATTCATAAACGCTTGAAAATCTCCATGCTGATGAGGCTCTAAATATTCGCTCAGCTTGACTCGAATTAGCCAGCCATCGATCTGATGAATCACACTCATAAAGCGCACTGGCAAATAGCCTTTATGCAAAAATTCAACCACTCTCAAGGTCAAGCTGGTGTTGGCTAGAAAGTAAACGTAGTCCATTAGGTGCCATCAACGGTGCGAATAGCTTTATGATCGCGCTTGAATTGATATGATGGGTAGGGAAAAGCCCCCGTATTAGAGAGGGTTTCCCCCCAATTTTAGTGGGTGGAGGTAAAGCAGCAGCCTAAAAGCGATCGACTCCTTCAAACGCTTTGGTAGGCGATGGTTTAGCCGCTTCGCCACAGGTGCGGGGTGTAGGAAACAGCTTCGTCGGATTGGCGATCGTTTGTGGATCGATCGCCTGACGCACCCACTGCATCGTTTCCAGGTCTACTGGCGAAAACATTTCCGGCATATAACAGCGCTTATCGGCACCAATGCCATGTTCGCCCGAAATGCTGCCGCCAACTTTCACACAGAGCTTGAGGATTTCGCCGCCCAACTCTTCCACCTGTTCCAACGCCCCAGGAACGGCATTATCATACAAAATCAGCGGATGCAGATTGCCATCGCCCGCATGAAACACATTCGCCACATAGTAGCCATAGCGATCGCCCAACGCCGCAATTTCCTTCAGCACATATTCCAGTTTGGTACGGGGAATCACCCCATCCTGCACGTAGTAATCGGGTGAAAGCTTACCCATCGCGGCGAATGCGGCTTTGCGACCTTTCCATAACGTCAAGCGCTGATCGACATCCGTGGCAATCCGCACACAGCGTGCGCCATTTTGCAAACAAATCGCCTCCACCCGCTGCGTATTTTCCGCCGCTTCCACCTCCAGCCCATCCACTTCCACCAGCAAAATCGCCGCCGCATCGCGGGGATAGCAGTTCGTCGCCACCACATCTTCCACGGCATTGATGCTGAGGTTATCCATCATTTCCATGCCGCCCGGAATAATTCCCGCGCCAATAATGTCCGAAACGGTTGCCGCTGCTGCTTCTACACTGGTGAAGTCCGCCAGCAACACGCGAATCGATTCCGGCGTTTTCACCAGCCGCAACGTAATTTCGGTAGCAATCCCCAAGGTGCCTTCAGAGCCAACAAACACGCCAGTCAAATCATATCCCGGCATTTCGGGCACTGTGCCGCCGATGTCCACAATCTCACCCGTCGGCAACACCACCTTCAAACCCAGCACATGATTGGTCGTCACGCCATATTTGAGGCAGTGGACACCCCCAGAATTTTCTGCCACATTGCCGCCGATCGAGCAAATAATTTGGCTGGATGGGTCAGGCGCATAGAAAAAGCCTGCTCCACTGACGGCTTGTGTGACCCAGCTATTGACCACTCCGGGTTGCACCACCACGCGCTGATTCTCTAGATCAATCTCCAAAATTTGCTTCATCAAAGTGGTGACAATCAGAACGCAGCCATCCACAGGCAGCGCTCCACCCGATAAGCCCGTGCCAGAACCACGAGTCACAAAAGGAATCTGGTTTTGGGCGCAGACGGTGACGATCGCCGCGACTTCTGCGGTTGTCCGGGGCAACACCACCACATCAGGACGGTGGCGATAGCTAGTCAACCCGTCGCATTCGTAAACCAATAGTTCTTCTTTGCGACGAACGACGTTGCTCTTACCCGCGATCGCCTCAAATTGCTTGATAATCGGCTGCCAATTCCGCGTCGTTTGCCGTTCTTGAATCAGCATGGAGTTTCTCAAATACTGCTAATGACTATTCTATAGGGAGAACCAGAAGAGTTCCGCCCCTGCTGACTAAACGGCTCGAAACTCACTCCATCAACCAGCTAAACAGACCCTCTACCGTGAGATCAAAGTCTTGAGCAAATTCCGGCACTGGCAATCGTGCCCCCGGTTCATCATAAACAGTAGTCCGCTACGCTCCACATTTAGGCGGTTGGGCATTGCTGGCAATCGTGCCCCCGGTTCATCATAAACAGTAGTCGGTTGATCCGGGAGATAAACAAACACGGATTGTTCATCTGGATCAATCAGCCATCCCATCTGAGTTCCATACTTGAGGCAATGCAGAACATTCTTGGTGACTTTCGTTTGGCTCTGATCCGGCGAAAGAACTTCGATTGTCCAATCTGGAGCCGTTGAAAAAACGTTAGCGACTCCACCATTCTCTTTGCGTGGAATTCTACTCCATCGGAAGACGGCGATATCCGGAACCGTTGAGCGTCCACCATAGGTGCAGCGGAGTTCTGTAAAAGCCCGTGCGATCTGCTTGGGTTTGACGATCAAGTTAAGTGCAGACGCTAATTCAGTCTGAATTGCACTATGTTCTCCCTGAGGCATTGGTTTCTGGATGATCAGCCCATGAATGTACTCGCTGGCGGGTTCTGTCTCGGTCAACTGTAGAAATTCTTCTAGGGTCAGGGGTTTAGTGGGAGTTTGTACCATTTTAAGATTCCCTTGAAAGGAGTTCCGTGAGGATTAAAACTCAACGGATTGCCTCAACTATCTAGCCCTTGGTATTCTATCAATCTTAATATCTAGGTTTATCAAGGGTTTTATGACAGAAAAAACAGCCATTTGGACTATTCCAAACACTCTATCGCTTTATCGGTTGGCAGTATTTCCATTACTAATATTTTTGATTCTTGAAGATCAAGAAAAAATCTTTTCGGTTTTTTTCTTGATTAGTTTAATCACCGATATTCTGGATGGCTGGATCGCTCGGACGTTTGGTATGGAAAGCGAACTGGGGGCAAAACTAGATTCTTGGGCAGATACGGCAACCTATATCGCTGGTTTCTGGGCGGTTTTTAGCTTTAAAGGACAGGAAATTGCGCCCCATGTTCTTTGGGTCATTGCTTTTGCGATCGCCTGGTTCACGTTATATCTAGTCATGCTCATCAAGTTTCGCAGCATTATTGGGCTGCATACCTACAGCTTTAAAGTAACCGCTTACCTCCAAGGAGCCTGCATGATGGGGTTACTCTGGTTTGGCTTTTGGGATTGGCTGTACTATTTGGCGATCGGGTGGGGAATTTTAGCTTGCCTAGAAGAAATTCTGATTGTGCTGCTGCTGCCTGCACCCCAAACGGATGTCAAAGGATTATTTTGGGTACTGCGCGATACGAATCAATAATGCATCCCATTTTTATCCATATTGCGGTTTTTCTGATTCTGGGTGGAATTGGCATGTATTTTGCCAACCGTAAGGTGGACGCGAAAACCAGTCAGCAACGCTGGTTTAAGTTTTTGACCTACATCGCCATTGTTAGCAGCACGATCGCCAGTATTTTGTTGGATTGCTTTTATCTCACCGCTATTTTAATTTCCGCGATCGGGCTAGGGGAAATTATCCGGGTTTTAGCTGCGTCACCCAGGCGATCATTTCAACTCCTTGTACTGGGAATTTATCTTGCCATTGCTGCTGGCTTTATCGCTTTCTCAGTGTCATTTGAGCGATTTTTTCTGCTGTTTATCTACTTTCAAGTCTTCACCTTCGACGGATTTAGCCAGGTTACCGGACAACTGCTTGGCAAACAAAAACTCCTGCCTCACATCAGCCCCGGCAAAACCTGGGAAGGACTGATCGGCGGCACTATTTTTTGCTTGATTGCAGCGATATGGGCGCGGGATTGGGTTGGGTTTTCAATACCGATCTCTCTGGTGATGGGCATGACAACCGCTTTGTTTGCGTTTACAGGGGATGTGCTGGCTTCCTACTTAAAACGGCTGTGTCAGGTCAAAGATTACAGCACTTTACTACCTGGACATGGCGGAGTATTGGATCGATTTGACAGTTTGATGATGGTGGGAATGGGCTATGTTTTGCTGTCACAGATGCGATCGCTGCCCTGACTTCCCGTTGCCTAAACCGGATCGCCACGGCGCGCCTTTTTCTTTAAAGCACCCCTTTAGAACTAGGAATGGTGTTAGCACGGCGAGAGTCTACCTCGGTTGCCATCCGCAGCGATCGCGCAAATGCCTTGAACGTCGCCTCAATAATATGGTGCGAGTTGATGCCGTCTAATTGACGGATGTGTAGAGTAATTTGGGCATGGTTGACGATCGCCACAAAAAATTCGCGCACCAGTTGAGTATCGTAGGTGCCCACGCGCTGAGTCGGAATCTGTAAGCCATAGCTGAGATGGGGGCGACCCGAAAAATCTAAGGCAACCTGCACCAACGCTTCATCTAACGGTGCAACAAAGTGACCAAAGCGAACAATGCCTTTGCGATCGCCCAGCGCCCTGAATAACGCCATTCCTAAGGTAATGCCCACATCCTCATTGGTGTGATGGTCATCAATTTCAATATCTCCCGTTGCCCTCACATCCAAGTCAATCAAGCCATGGGACGAAATTTGATGCAGCATGTGATCCAAAAAAGGAATTCCCGTCTTGGCGACACATTGCCCAGTGCCATCTAAGTTGATCGTCACCTGGACATCGGTTTCTCCGGTGGTGCGGCTGACGGAGGCACTGCGATTGGGCAACAAGGTGAGGGAATGATCAATGAGTCGATCCGTAGTCTGCATAAAAATTTAGAGTGAATATCGCTCTTTCATTATCCGACACTACTCTACGCATTATGTGGAATTCCCAAACCTCTCTACGGGCGAGGCATTCGGGCAGGGGATTTTCTGACTCAGCTAACGACTAAACTGCCGAATGCTTCGCCCCTCCAATTTCGCCCTTATTGTGGCACTGCCGACAGCGATCGCCTATCCTGTTCGCTATACATCGCCCTCAGCACCAATGCTGGATCGACCCATTTTCCGGCAAACTTCAATCCCCAATGCAGATGGGGTCCAGTGGTGCGCCCGGTCATACCAACTCGCCCAATCCGCACACCTGCCTGCACGGTTTGTCCTTCCCAAATTTGAATCGCGCCGGTGCGATCGACCATGTAGCGCTTGCCAGCTTCTTTCTCCACATGTCCGCTCATGTGGCAGTAGATGTGTTCCCACTGCCCAGACTGCACCACCACCGAGGTTCCACAGGCGCTATCATCTGACACCTCAACCACTTTGCCCATCCACCAGTTGCGAATGTAGCTCCCTTGGGGCGCTGCCATATCCAATCCGCGATGATATTCCTGAGTGTAAGAACCATCGGGCGATCGGCGTAACCCGAATGGAGAGGTGTAGGTTTGAAAATTTTCCACGGGGAAGGAAGCCCCAACCCAAGTGCCCATCGCAACTTGGCTAGAGTTCACTTCCAAGGCATGGGCAGTTTCTTGGTTAATGGACGCGGAGGCTAAACCTACTGCTAACGCGGCTGTGAGGAGGGCGGAACCCACAAATATCAGTTTTCGCCGAGGCTGAAAGATAAATTTTGGCAGCAGTTTAGCCAGATTCAAATGACTCAGATTCAAACGATTGATCAGCGCACGAATAGTTCTAAGCACAGCAATAAAAAAGCTTTTAATTGAGATTGCAATCACACCAAGCTTGTCCAGAAACCTTGAAGACTAGGCACTTTCAGGTTGCTGCTAGAAGCCACTTTTGGAAACCGAAACACTCCTCTGAAGCATGGTACTCCAGCTTGCAAATTTGGCACGTTTTTTTGTGATCCGCGATCGCAAATTTGAATGGTAGGAACACTTCTTGTAGGTGCGCTCAAACCCAACAGGCAGGCACAAGACCAGCCCCTACTCAAGCTTTAACTCTGCCAAACCCAGGTAGCGAATGCCCACGGGCGAAATCTCAAAGCGGCAGGGCAGCACTGTTACACCCAACGCGATCGCCTCTCGAAACAGCTTGCCGTAGGTTGGATCACCGCGATCGCCAGGGGCAAAATAGGGGCAGTCTGCCCGATTAATGAAATACAGCATCACCGGAACAGCATCGGGCAGCAGTGCCATCAGTTCCTTCAGGTGCTTTTGTCCGCGAGTCGTCACCGTATCGGGAAACAAAACCAACTCGCCTTGCGCCCAAGTGGTGCTTTTCACCTCAACATAGATCGGCTTATCAGCACCCGCCAGCAAAAAATCGATGCGGCTTTTTTTATCTTGTCCATAGGGCACTTCCCCCCGAATCTCGCTGTAGTCGCCCAGTTTAGGGATCAGCTTATTGACCAACGCCAATTGGGTAACCCGGTTCGGCAAATTGGTATTCACACCCACCCAAGTAGGCTGATTGTCATACACCTCAATCATTTCCAGGGTGTAGCGCAGTTTTCGGGTAGGGCTATTGCTTTCAGAGACATACACTGGACTGCCCACGGTGGAAACGCCCGTCATCGGTCCCGTATTGGGGCAATGTGCCGTCACCACTTCACCAGAAACCAGTTCTACATCGGCAAAAAAACGTTTGTAGCGTTTAACCAGCTTGCCAGCCAACAGCGGCGGATAGTGATAAAGATAATCAGTCATTTTAGGTTTCACAGCGGCGATCGCATCCAACCTTATCAATCAACAGCCGCGATCGCACAAGCAACATACCATTGATTCCAGCCAAGGCAAGTTGGCTGGGGAAAAAACTAAACCACTGTCTCTGGTTAAAGAAAGATTGAGGACTAATGTTTTAGTTCCGCGCTGTCCTAACTCTCCTTAAATGCTCTTGTTCCAGTACTCTAAACCAGTCAAAATTATATCTTCTAACCATGGCTTAAAACGTCCTATTAAATTCTCTTCTTCGTCTGCATAAGAGAACTGGAATGGAGAATCTGTCAAAGACTGAATATCACTAATATTGCGTTCACCTTCGTCAGAATCATCCCTATGGTAAGCGCACGCACTACATACCAGTAATCCTCGATATTCATGCCCTAGAACATGAAATGAAAGAAGAAGCGTTGTTGATGTTTCTACATTAATAACTAATTGAATCCAAGTGTGGTAGTTCCGAAGATTGGCAAAGTACCCTAACTGTTTAGCTGTTTCCACCACTTGGTAGCGATGATAATATGAACGAGGATCTCCAACACGGGCAGGAATCGTAAAAACTTGCGCGTCATCTACAAGATTCTGGACAGATAATTTAATTTCATCAGCAACGTCTTGTAAGCTCTTAGAAGCTATATCAAATAAATTTGAGGCAAAACTTTCAGCCTTCTTGCATCGTTTATGGATAGATGCTGATTGATTTAGTTTTAGTTTTTCAGTGATAGAAGAAAGAATGACTTGAGTTGGTCGTCCCTCTGATAAAACTTGTTCTGATAAACCAAGACTTCTTAGGAAAGCTTGCTTTTGACTCTTAGCAAAAAGATTAATTAAACTGGATAGATTGCCTTGATCCGCTTCTTCCAAAGCTGCGATATACACTGCTCGATCATCACGAGTAAGAACCAAAGGAAACCAACTAGCTTGGATAAATACTAAACTAGCCAAACAACGAGCAACACGACCATTCCCGTCTTGAAATGGATGAACTTGTGTAAATCGATGATGCAACCATGCAGATTCAATCTCAGGAGGAACTTTTTGATCACGATGCTGACAATGTAATGCAATCAATCTATCCATCTCGGACGCAACCTGCTCAGGAGGACAATACTCATGAACAGAACCGTCTGGTCGCAGAGGGTTGTTAGCCTGACGTTTCCAGTCACCTTTTATTAAAGAAACACGAAATATTTTTTCTGTAATTGGGTCTAGGGCTTCTGTACTGTCTTGACTCTGAGTTAAATGTTGATGTAACTGCTTTACATAGGAAGTTGATAGTGTTCTTTGTCCACCCACAAAATCAAACAATCCTTCAATTACAGCCTCTTGGTCTTTAATCAGAGAAACCACCTGTTTGACCGGACGATCTGTAGCCCCATGAGGAATTAACGCCTCATTGATTCCCTGCTCAATCAGCAAACGAGTGATGCCGCGATCTATTATGTACAAACGCTCAATTATTCCAGTTTCAATTGCTATTTCCCTATATAGCTTCTCGTTGAAAGTTTGAAATTCACCAGATTGACGCAGACGATCTGTTTGCTCGTTCCAAACAGTTACTAGAGGCGGCAATTCAGAACTTGCCAAATCTTGCCAGTCTAAGGGTAAGTCTTCTATCGGTTGCCACAACATAACCATTTGCCCACATCAATACTCAAAAGATATTTTACCAACGTTGAATATACGCTGTTCTCTGAATGGTCGTGAGTTTACCTATCACCATTCCAACTCGCGATCGCACCCCGAGATCGGCGTTGCCAGTCTTTCCCGAATTGATTCCCGCATTTCCGGCACCGAGAGACGGTATGAACCTTTCAGGATGCTTTTTGCAGATTGTCAAGAGTTTCTAACTATATGACATTTGAATTGGCTTTTTGGCAATCCAGGCAATAGTAAGATAAGAGATTGGCTAATCTTTTGGCTGTATTTACGTTTGCCTCCTACCCATCTACAAGTTTAATGTTATGACTTCTGAAATCCGCATCTTGATGTGTGCGCCTGACCACTATGACGTGGACTATGTGATTAACCCGTGGATGGAAGGAAATGTCCACAAGTCTTCTCGCGATCGCGCGGTTCAACAGTGGCAAGGGCTGTTTCAGGTGCTTAAAGACCGGGCGATCGTGGAACTGGTCAAGCCTGAGAAAGGCGTACCGGATATGGTGTTTACTGCCAACGCTGGCTTGGTGCTGGGCAAAGAGGTAGTACTGAGCCGCTTCTTCCACAAAGAGCGTCAAGGCGAAGAACCTTTTTTCAAGCAATGGTTTGCCGATCAAGGCTTCACCGTACACGAGTTGCCCAAAGATTTGCCGTTTGAAGGGGCGGGCGATGCGTTGCTCGATCGCGAAGGGCGTTGGTTATGGGCAGGCTATGGCTTCCGCTCTGAACTTGATTCTCATCCTTATTTAGCAAAGTGGCTAGATATAGAGGTGCTGTCGTTGCGGCTGATGGATGAGCGTTTCTACCATCTAGATACCTGCTTCTGTCCGTTGGCAAATGGCTATCTGCTCTACTATCCGCCTGCCTTTGATTCCTACTCCAACCGCTTGATCGAACTGCGGGTGCCAGAAGCAAAGCGGATTCCCATTAGTGAACCGGACGCGCTGAACTTTGCCTGCAATACGGTCAATATTGGCAATATCGTTGTGATGAATAAAGCTAGCGATGAGCTAAAGCACAGGCTGAGTGTAGCGGGCTTTGAGGTAGTGGAAACGCCTCTAACCGAGTTTCTGAAGGCGGGAGGTGCGGCAAAATGTTTGACCTTACGAACGACGGAACCCGTGCTGGCTGATATTCACGCCAGCGGCACAGTGGAAAGCCGAATCGTGCGGATGGAAGGACACTTGCTAGATGCAGGTTTGATTAATCAGGCGTTGGATTTGATCGTGGAAGGCGGCGGCAGCTTCCAGGTGTTGAACTTTAACCTGGGTGAACAGCGGCAAAGTACGTCTTCAGCGGAAGTGAAGGTAACGGCTCCTTCCCATGATGTGATGGAAGCGATCATGTCGCAACTGATCGACTTGGGGGCGTTGCCTCGAATGGATGAGCAGTGTGACATTATCTGGGAGTCAGTAATTCAGGATGGTGTAGCGCCTGACGATTTCTATGTATCCACGATTTACCCAACAGAGGTGAGGGTGAATAGTGAATGGGTGCAGGTTCAAAAGCAGCGGATGGATGGCGCGATCGCCGTAGATATGACCGGAACCCCCACAGCCGCCTGTCGATTGCTGCGAGATTTGAAGGTGGGCGATCGCGTCGTCGTTGGCGTGGAAGGCATTCGCACCGTCCGCAAACCCGAATCGCGCGACACTCGCAGCCAAGAATTTAGCTTTATGGGGGCAGGAGTTTCCAGTGAGCGGCGGGTGGAACTCGTGGTCGAGCAAATCGCCTGGGAAATGCGCCAAATTCGCGACCACGGCGGCAAAGTGGTGGTAACGGCGGGTCCCGTGGTCATCCACACGGGCGGCGGCGAACACCTGTCTCACCTAGTGCGCGAGGGTTATGTGCAGGCATTGCTAGGCGGCAACGCGATCGCGGTTCACGACATGGAGCAATCCATGCTAGGCACATCCTTGGGCGTGGATATGAAGCGCGGAGTTTCTGTGCGGGGTGGACATCGCCATCACCTGAAAGTGATCAACATCGTTCGGCGCTATGGCAGCATCGCCAAAGTCGTGGAAGCTGGAGCGGTCACCAGCGGTGTGATGTATGAATGCGTTAAGAATAATATTCCTTTCTCGCTAGCTGGATCTATCCGAGATGATGGTCCGCTGCCCGACACCGAAATGGATTTGATCAAAGCGCAAGAAGATTACGCCCGCTTGATTGAAGGGGCTGACCTGATTTTGATGCTGTCTTCTATGCTGCACTCGATTGGCGTGGGCAACATGACTCCGGCGGGTGTGAAAATGGTCTGTGTGGATATCAATCCAGCGGTGGTGACCAAACTCAGCGATCGCGGCTCCGTCGAATCTGTGGGTGTCGTCACCGATGTTGGCTTATTCCTCAGCTTGCTGATCCAACAACTCGATCGCCTGACTTATCCCTACCAAGTTACTCAACGGGTGTAGAAGAGTACAAGGGATGGAGTGCAGATTTTTGCCCATCATCCCAATGCGCGATCGCTTTGAGAGGTGATCGGTGGCATCAATCGCATAATTTCGATCAGCATTTTTTCTCTCCAAGGTTTCAAGCCCTTGGAGAGATTTTATTTATTTTGCTCCTGCTGCCGATTTTTGATAGCAATTTGAGTGATTAAAAGTAACTTTTTTGATAAAAATCAAACTTTTAGAACTTATGAATGATCCGAATAGATCCTCCTCTATAAACAGCTATAGACCTTATCCTTAGTAGGGTATCAATTTGACTCATCATCAACCTGAAGTTATCTATCTCATAACAATTTTAAAGCATTTATTATCGTAGAAGAGTCTTCAATAGACTGTACAATCCATACACAAATTCATTTGCCAACTTCCTTCTTTAGGCGGTTTAAGTCGTTAGGTTGCAAGTTCCTAAATTTAGGATTATTGCTCAGTTTTTTTAATGCGATCGCATACTTAAAGAACATTTCTAATCATCAAAACCAACCTTAAATAGGCTAATAAAACTGCGTCTTTTTTGATGGAAATCGTTCTATTTTTCTGGCGAAATTTGTGTTCATTTACACTGACTCCGCCAAGATAAAGAACCGTGAAAAAATCAGTGAAATTCTACGTGAGGAATGACCATGTACATCAATTCAAATTTGAGTATTTATAAGGTTCGATTTTATATAAAACTGTTAAGCGTGCTGGCTGGTTCTTTCGTAGTGGGTACTTTACCTGTGAATGCCGCTCCTCAGCCGCAGTCGGTTGTGGAAGACTCTCTCTCACTATCCTCATCAATGGCTCAGGTGACCTCTGTCTCTCAGCTATCCGACGTAAAGCCCACCGATTGGGCATTTCAGGCACTGCAATCTCTGGTTGAGCGATATGGCTGCATCGTCGGCTATCCCGATAAAACCTTTCGCGGCAATCGGGCACTGACTCGCTTTGAATTTGCGGCGGGGTTAAATGCCTGTTTAGACAAAATTCAAGAGTTGATTGCCGCTGCGACCGCAGATTTTGTCAAAAAAGAAGATCTAGAAGTCGTTAAAAAACTGCAAGAGGCATTTGCAGCAGAATTGGCATCCTTGCGCGGTCGAGTTGATGCGCTAGATGTTCGCACTGCCACTCTAGAGAAACAGCAGTTTTCAACCACAACAAAGCTGAGCGGAGAAGTCATTTTCAGTCTGGCATCTGCCTATGGTGCTTACCCCGGTCCCAGACGCAATGCGGCTCCCTTCAATACTTCTAGAACGGGGTTAGGACCCGTCGCCGATACAACACCTGGGAGAGACGCAGAGGTTGTATTCAACAATCGCGTCCGGCTCAAATTGCTGACCAGTTTTTCTGGCAAAGACTTATTGATTACTGGATTGCAAGCCTACAACTTTGGTGGCGGTGCCGGTAGCCTTGCCTCTCGGTTAGGGAGTCTATCGGGAGCGCTGGGTTACGGCGATGGGGTATTTGGTACGGCGAGTAACGTCCGGCTGGCATACGAGCCACAGTTTGGTACAACTAATCCCTCAACGCTGGGCAGCGCACCCGGTGCTAATAACTCTATTGGCTTGTACAAATTACTGTATATTTTCCCTGTTGCGTCTAAGCTCACCGCTTTTGTGGGGACAGGGGCAGAAGTTGATGATGCATTCCCTGCGATCGTGCCGTTCTATGGAGATGCTCAGGAAGGCATTTCTCGATTTGGACAGATGAATCCGATTTTGCGGATATCGGGGGGCACGTCTGGGATTGGCTTAGCTTCCGCCGCTGGTTTGATCTGGAATGTGTCCAACGCGATCGATTTTCGAGTGCTGTATGGCAGTGTTAATGCTAATTTGCCCAGCAACTTGGGCTTTCCAGGAACACCGTTAGGCGCAGGCTTGTTTGGCGGTAGCTATGTGGCAGCAGCACAGTTGACGATTAAGCCGTCTCCAGCGTTTGATATTGCATTGAACTATGCCCACAGCTATCACCAAATTAACATTTTAGGATTGGGTGAGGCGGCGGTGGCAGTCGGGGCAATTCCCAACGTTGCCGCCACTACTCCCGTTAAGCTCGATTCATTTGGCTTAACTGCTGCCTACCGGATTACGCCGAAAGTGAGCCTTACAGGTTTCTTCTTCTACAGTTTCGTAAATGCTGCCTCGCGGATCGATGCTGGAACAGATATTCTCAGCTACATGGGCGGAATTCACTTTAAAGATGTGCTGAGTACTGGCAGTACTGCTGGAATCTTGTTTGGACAACCGCCTGCGCGGGTGAATACGTCTGGTGTTGCTTCGCGACTTCCTATCCTAGAAAACGCCAAGCCCTATCATCTTGAGGCGTATTACAAATACCGCTTGACTGATAACATCAGTATCACGCCAGGATTGTTTGTGATCTTCAATCCAGAAGGCTTTAGCGGCAACCCGACCGTATTTGTTCCGGTAATTCGGACAACGTTTACCTTCTAGCTTCTTCGCTGAAAAGATTCCAGTGTGGGTAGCGATCGCTACTCACACTGGAAATCGGCGGTTGTCTGAAACTACTTCGATAGAACTGGATGTGCGATCGCCAGTGCTAGTTTCTTGTTCATGTGGGTTTCCTTTCAGAGGTGCTCCTATGAAGCTATATTCCGCTCATTGAACTGTGGCAGTCTGAGAGTGTTCTGATAGCGAGGTTAGAAAAACCTAACACCAAGCAGCACTAATGGTTTTCATGCTGGTTTAAAGCTAGCGGAGAGAATTCCTTGTTAACTTCAGCACTTGTATCGGAGTTCGTGATGCGCCTCACCTCATAACCGTAAGTAACCACACTGTGCGACGAGGTGAGGATGTACAATTCTCAAGCTTTACACATCAAAGTGGTAACGAACGGCTCCAGTCTTAGGATCATTGTTAATGTCTGCATATCCAACCTTTATTGCCTCTTGAAGCAACTCTTTAACTTTATCCGGTGCTAACTCAGTGTACATAGCTGCTTGACCAACGGACAACTGTCCACCATGTTCCTTAGCAGCCTTAAGCAATTTCTGCATTGGACTAATTGAGGATGAAGTTGAGGGCTGTGTCGCTTGCAATTTTTGCAGTTGAGGAATATCACCAATATTCAGTGTTATTGATGGATTACCACCATGCAACCCACGTAGATATATGTTGCGCTTATCAACCATGCCAGGGATAAGAGCCAAATCAATAAATTGACCGATACCAAAAAAACCCCAGGTAAAGAGATATAGCAGTCCGCTGCCAATTTGTCCGGTATACAATCTCTGGGCACCGCCAATTCCTAGAATCCACAAACACCAAAAAATATATGCGTTGCCCGAATTTACCTGTTGCATAACTACATCCTTCTGTTGCTTACTACGCTATTCATCACTAGAGTGCCCACGTCAAGACGCACATGAACACCAACTTAGTAGTAGGCTTTTTTGCAAATAAGTCTCAATATTGAAATGATTTTTCTCACATATCTCCAGTATTGGGGTGTTACCAAGAGGTTTTCTCCTTGGTGTCGCTACTGAGGGAGGTTACCGAGAAAATTTACGCGTTAGACGTTTTGCCAATCGCCAGCGCCAAATTCTTTTTGAAATTCGCTCACCAGCCACGATCGCGATTTACCTTTGCGGTTGGCAATGCTGACCAGATACCGTTGGTGAAGCCGCTGCTCATCGACGGTGGGATAGTTGCCAAATGTGGAGTTTAGGCACCAGGCATCTTCTGGCAGCAAGCCATGCTTGTCATAAAACAATCGCAATGCAAAATCGGGAGCCAAGCCTTCTCGAAAACATTTTTGTCGCAGGCGATGGAAGGAGGCGATTAACTCGGCGCGATCAGTCACGGGTGAAAATGAGCCACGCCGCCGAAACTCAACGGTTGTGCCAACTGCATCCCCAACAGGCATCCTCGAAATCGTTCTAATGAATCCACTACACTGACCTCTGCTTCATCCATTCCAGCTATCAAATTCATGAACGGATTCGATCGGGAACTTTCACAAAGGATCACTCATCTGAGGGGTGTAACCCCCTACTCCAAAAAGATAGGATGACGATGACAGCTTGCTAACTGAATATGGGGAACTTTTCGGATCTTACTTCGTTCCCTGTGTTGTAGATAGTATGACCCTTTTATAAAGTGTGACCCCCGCTAATGGAAAACTTTGCTTACACCTACTGGAATTGGAACAAAGAAATTGAGCAGGGCGCTACGACCCCGATCGCGTCTGGTGACTCAGCCAAAACAATCGAGAGCGATCGCGACTCCATTAGCCAACCCAACACCTGGCTATGTCCATCCATCCCAGACGATGTCAGCCTAGAATTTGATGCCCAATCTTGCCCCACCTATTTTTTGATGTAGTCTTTTTGAGCCATTAGTCATCGGTTTAGAGTGGTCGATACACTTGATAGTTCACGTTTGGAAAGATGTTATCGATCGCTTCCACCTTTTCCACCCAGCCTGAATCAATCTTGCTTTGCAGGATATCTTCGTAGAGCTTGTTGAACCGCATCAGGTGCGATCGGGTGCGCCGTACTGCATAGGGCACCATCGTTCCCGTCCGCATAATAAACGCCCAATCCGAAGACTGCGCCAGCAATAATTCACGCGCCGCTTGATTGAGTGCTTTACGCTCTAATTCATCCACGGCTTCCCGTTTCGACAACTCGATCATTCGCTCAGTTGCTTTGTGCAAATGGGGATAGATCCACGCATTGGTTTCATTCAGCCAGTATTCATGGAACCCTTTGTAACCCCAGCTAGACTGTGCCGGATTGATCATCTGCTGAGTCGGATTTTCCCGCAGGTAGTCTGCGAGATGAGTCATTTCATAGCTGCCCTGATCAAACCAGGTCTTGCGGAACAGATAATCTAAAAACCAGGGACCTTCGTACCACCAGTGCCCAAACAGTTCCGCGTCGTAGGGCGACACGATAATCGGCTTGCGCTGCATCATCCCGTAGAGATGCTCCACCTGCCGCGCCCGATTCACCATAAAGTTGCCTGCGTGTTCAGCCGTTTTTTCCCGTGCCCAGTAGGGGTCGTATAGTTCCTTGTCGCTCAACCCAAAGCCGCGCCCGGTAATTTTGTGATACTTAATGCCCACATTTTTCCGCTGACCGTTGGGCATGACGTAGGGCTTGATATAGTCATACTCCGCATCCCAACCTAAATCGCGGTAAAACTCCCGATATTCTGGCGCACCAGGGTAGCCCACTTCTGACGACCACACCTGCTGAGACGATTCGTGATCGCGCCCAAAGGCTGCCACGCCAGATTGAGTGTAAACAGGGGCATAGGTGCCAAAGCGAGGGCGAGGACGACCATATAAAATCCCGTGCCCATCGGTGATAAAGTAGCGCAACCCGGCATCTGCCAGCATCCGCTCCACTCCCTCGTAATAACCACATTCCGGCAACCAAATGCCATTAGGTTTGCGTCCAAAGTTTTCTTCGTAATGCTCACACGCGACCTGAATTTGCGCCCACACCGCTTGGGGATACATCTTCATCAGCGGGAAATAGCCGTGGGTCGCGCCGCAGGTGATGATTTCTAGATTGTTGCTGTCGGCAAATTGCTTAAAAGCTTTAACCAGGTTGCCGTTGTAGTGTTCCCATATGGTGCGAACCTGGTTAAATTCTTTGGCGTAGTGTTCTGATAAATACTTTAGATGCCCGTTGAATGCATTGCGCTCTGCTTCCAGTTCGGTGAGTTCTTCTAGCTTGGCAAGATGTTCGCTATAGCGCTCTTGCAAAAGAGGATCGAGCAGCATGGAGATTAGCGGAGGAGTCAAACTCATCGTGAGCTTGAAGTTTACGCCATCGCGTTTTAAGCCTTCAAAAACCTGAATTAGAGGAATGTAAGTTTCGGTGATGGCTTCAAACAACCACTCTTCTTCAAGGACGTAATCGCTCTCTGGGTGCCGCACGTAGGGGAGGTGAGCGTGGAGAACGAGCGCGAGGTAGCCAATACTCATAGGAACGGGTGAAACGGAAAGGGCAAAGAGTGATTGCCAAAATTGTAAGGCGAAATGGCAACGAAAAGCGGTTTGCGATCGCGGCAGTGGGCTTGTCATACCACAACTGCAAGGTTGTTAAGATTCGCCAACTTCGACCACTTCACCCGCACAAATAGTTTTCAACACATTACGAGCATTGGAAATTAGTGGAATTAAGTCAGGAAGCCGATTGCTCGGTGCAACAAGAACGATTACTGCAATGCCAGCTTGCTGCAAATTTTGCTGATACCGCAAATTCTGGTCAGTGGTTAGTAGAATTGCAAAGCCTGCTTGCATCATTAACCGTGCGTACCTCGTACTCGCTGATCACGTTTTAGAGGTTTTGGAGCGCATTCATCCAGCAGAATTCGCATAGGCAGTCAACATTTCCTTTGCCAATTCGAGGGCTGCGATCGCTTGAGCGCGACTGACACTTGGAAAATGGTCTAAAAATTCATCTAGCGAATCACCTGCTTCAAGATAATCAAGCAAGGTTTTCATAGGTACACGAGTGCCAAGAAAAACTGGAGTTCCGCCTAAAATATCGGGGTCGCTATGAACAACGCGCGATGCATGAGTCATCGTAGTCTGGGTCAGCAGCAATAGAAACGTCTTAACACACCATGAGTGTATCTTATTTGCCTGATTGAGAATGGCGATCGCAGTGCAAAAAAAAGTTGCTACTTAAGAGTTTGCGAGTATTTTGAAAGTGCATTTTAATTCCTGCCTTCAACATCTTTTATGGTGACTCAATCTCAATTACTTAATCTGGCGAAACAAGGGAATCCTCAAGCGATCGCGTCACTGATGAACTCGGTTTTAGAGCCAAAAGGCGTGACGACGACCGCTGAATTGATGGATGATTGCCTATCGATAACGGTGCAGTCAGAAAAGCCATTAAATCAAGCGGCGATCGTCAGTTTTGTTCGCAGCGGCATTGGTGCACTAGGGGCAGCATCGATTCGCAAGGTCAAAGTATCTGCCCAGAAAGCAGGGCGATCGCCAGTATGGACGGAAGAGTTTCAACTAGGATCGGCTTCCCGGCAACCCACTCCCACCTTAGATTTAGCATCGAGCCAAGGCTTAAGGTCAGACTCGCATCATGCTACAACTAACGGCTCTTCTTGGGCGCAACGCATTATTCAGCAAGTTTCTAGCTCTGCTTTGGCAGATAAGTTCTTTCCTAAAGTAAGTTCAACAGAATCAAAACCGCCTTCAGCGATCGCACGATCCCTCCCCGTGCCGCCGATGGTGCAGCAGTTGCTTTTGCAAATTAACCCTTCAAATCAATGGATGGTGTTGGGTGGAATGGCAGCGATCGCCTTTGCATCGGGCGGCATTGTGGCAGCCGTAACCAATGCTGCTATGCCCAAAACTCCCACTGCTAAGGCTGTTCCCAAGGCATCTTTTCCCGCAGCAATGGTGCCAGCGGTAAACCCTAATCCACACACGACCCAATCGCTTACCGATCTCACTATTGTGGTACAGCAAAACGAGGTGAAAGGCTACCTAACCAAAATGAGTCAGGCTCAGCAAGCGTTTTATCAAACGAATGGTCGCTTCGCTTCTAGTTTGGCAGTTCTAGAGCAAGCCTCCATCCCCAAAAGTGCTTACTATGCGTATAAATTGATGGTCACCGATCAAACTCAGGCAAGGCTGACCGCTGTTCCTAAAACCGAAAAACTGAAGAGCTACGTCAGCGCAATTTTGGCTAATTCTGCCAACGCTGCGCCAATGACTACCATACTCTGTGAAAGCGCCCAACCCTCGACTTTGGCACCTGCTACGCCTGAAGTTTCTGGTGACGCGATCGCCTGTGAAGCAGGTTCGACCAATGTGGCGAAGTAAGGCGAGAGGTGAGGGGTAATCCAAACACTCAAAACTTAAAACTCAAAACGTTCGGCTGAGCGCTTACGTCGAGGTCTTAAAACTTCTCTCTCCTCCCTTCCTCCGCATATAAATATTTAGATTAATCTTAAGCAGGCTCTCTAAAATAAAGCTATAGCAAGGGATTAAATTGCAATGGAAGCTTTAATTGGGTTGTTGTTCGGCGCAATGATTTTTGCAGCAGGTGGAGTTAAGCTCGATCGCGAATATCAGCGCGGGGTAATTTTTCGATTGGGGCGATCGCGCGGCGTTCTGGGACCCGGTATGTATTGGATAGTGCCCTGGGTTGACCAAAAAATGCAGGTCGATATCCGCACCAAAACGGTCAACATCGAGCCACAAGAAACCGTCACCGCCGACAGTGTAACCATTCGAGTCAATGCCGTTCTCTACTACCGCATTCTCGATCCAGCCAAAGCAATTAACCGAGTCGAAAGCTACGAAATGGCGGTTTACCAAATTGCGCTGACCACCCTTCGCAACGTGGTCGGGCAAAATATTTTGGATGACGTGTTGCAAAATCGCGACAAAATCAACGTCAAAGTCCAGGAAATTGTGGATGAAATCACCGAGCCGTGGGGGATTGTGATTGAACGGGTAGAAATGAAGGATGTAGAAATTCCCACCAGTATGCAGCGGGCAATGGCAAAAGAAGCCGAAGCCATTCGTGAAAAACGGGCGCGGATTATCAAAGCCGCTGCCGAACAGGAAGCCTCTCAAAAATTGGCGCAAGCGGCTGAAACCATTAGCGCTAACCCAACGGCTTTAGAACTGCGCCGACTGCAAATGCTGACAGAAATTGGCGCTGAAAACAACACTACAACTATCGTCGTGATGCCGTCTGATTTTGTAAACTTGGCGCGCAAGTTTTCACAAACCGAACCGAATGATGCTCTCACACAGGCTAATCGCCCATTTAACCCAGAGGTGTTGTTTAACAATAAGCCTGTGGAAGAGAAGACAAAAATAGAGGAGGGGTAGATGGGTGGAGTTTTGAGTTTTGAGTTTCCGACCAACTCTGTACTCCGCATTGACTTCTAATCTTCCTTTTGGATTTGATGCACATTAGCTTCCCAATTCTCACCGTCGAATGGAGTAATGCAGAATTGGGAAAGCACGTTTTCATCCAGACAGCGGAGGTTGACATCTACCCTATGAGGATGCGATCGCGGACGATAAAAAGCGTGAATTCCACAAATACGACAAAAGAGATGCTTGGCAATGCCCGTGTTGAAGGTGTAAATCGCCAAAGTATCTTCACCTTGTAAGAGCATAAATTGCTCCAACGGCACAATCAAATGGAGAAACCCTTTTTTTCGGCAAATAGAACAGTTGCAATCTGACACTTGATCTTGCTTAGGGTTTGCCCTCACCTGAAATCTGACTGCCCCACAATGACAGCCACCTTCGTAACTTATTAGGTCATTGATCTGCGTCATGAGATTTTGTTGTGATAAACCGATAAAAAGCGAACAATAGGGGAACATTAAAAACGAGAGACAACGGAGGGATTGCATCTCTGTGGTTCGTACAACGTTAACATTCAGAGGATTTGGGTTGTGCAAGCGACGAAGCAACAGCAAATTATGGGGTTCTTTATCGAGGAAGCGAAAGAACACCTCGATACGATCGAGCAAGGGATGCTAAACCTAGAGGAAACTCTGGCGGATTCTGAACAGATGAATGAACTGTTTCGAGCGGCTCATTCGGTGAAAGGCGGCGCAGCAATGCTCGGCTTTGACAGCATCCATCGCACTGCCCATCACCTAGAGGATGCCTTTAAGATTCTGAAGGATAATCCAGTTAAGCCCGATCGCCAGCTAGAAAACTTGTTTCTAAAAGTGTTTGATGTGCTGAAAGAATTGGTCGAAGCGCTTCAATCTCCGTTTGGCTTTCAAGAGGCACAAGCAGAGCAAATTGTTCAAGATGCACAGCCAGCTTTTGTAGAAGTTGAAGCTTATTTGCATCATTTAATCAGCAATAGGTCAAACAAAGCGGCTGTGCCTGCCGTTAAGGTCAGTGCTGAAGCGCCTGCATTGATCAACGCGGCTTTGAGGAAAATGTTGCAGTTGTTTAAACAGGGTGACACGCAACCTTGCCGTCAGCAGCTATCGACCCTTTGCGATCGCATGGGGCAACTGAGCAATTGCTCAGCTTGGCGCGGCTTGTTGGAAGTGGCTCAAGGCGCGATCGCCAATTCTCAAAGTTCCTATTCCACACTCGCGCCGCTGATTATTAAAGAACTCAAGCTATCGGGTGATTTGCTAATCACGGGGCGATCGAGGGAAATTATCCCCAGCGGCAAACTACGGCAGCTTGCCCCAACAGTTGTCTTTTCACCCGTTTCAGCGATCGCACAATCCATATCATCACCCGCTGCTGCGATCGCATTCGAGCAAAATGGATCAAACCGGACTCAGCAAATTTCTATCCCTTTAGAACCTCGCGCTGCTGCCAGAGCGTTACTAGATGCCTTTAACAAACAACAATTGATTGAACTAGCAGAATTTTTGATGAAAGCGATTCAGTAAGAAAAAATTGATTGATTGATAGAAAAAAGCGTTGCTGAATGCAGGGATGATTTTTGGCTGTAGGGGTGGGTCTTGTGCCTACCCTGACGGAGATCGAGGGCAACCACAAGGGATTGCCCCTACAAATTTCATCCCCAGATTCAGCAATGTCGAAAAAAAGAAAGCGGGAGCAATGCTCCCGCTTTCTTTTTCAATCTAGATGATTAATAAACTAATGGATTAAAGCGATCGCACTAAATCCACCGCACTAGATCCACAGTTTAGTAAGCCAGACCCATACTGCGAGTTGTTTCAGCCCCTAGATACACACGAATGCTAAGAAAATCAGTTGGGCAAGCCGTTTCGCAACGTTTGCATCCAACACAATCTTCCGTTCTAGGAGAGGAAGCAATTTGTCCTGCTCTACAGCCATCCCAGGGAACCATCTCTAGGACATCTGTAGGACAAGCACGAACGCATTGGGTGCAGCCAATGCAGGTGTCATAAATTTTGACGCTATGAGACATGTTATTAAAGGCTCCAATGCTTGCTTGACACTTCGCAATATTTATTAGCCCATTGGATCGACAGCTATAGAGCTGCCAAACCTTGGATGAACGTCAGTTTACCTCAACGGCTGAGACACGCTCGACGAAAGGCTGCAAAAGTTTAAACAACGTAATAGAGCAGGCAGGAATTAGGGGGCAGCCACTCGCCACTCACCATCCGCCATTCGCCACTCGCCACCCGCCACTTGCCACTCACCATTCGCCACTCACCATTCGCCACTCGCCATTCGCCATTCATTAAAGCCTTACATGAAAATAAAGAATGCTAGTCTATCCGAAAAACCCTTGATATGATATTGGCGATCAAAGCGAGTGGAGCATTGACTCAACATGGCTACTGCAACGGTTTTAAAGTTTATGCAGAAGACTGCGGAAGACGAGGCTCTACGCCAGCAGCTTGAAAGTTTATTGGGCGTTGGAGATGGCAATATTAGCAGCGAAGCAGATTTAGATCCTGCTGAATCGGAAGCGTTGAAAGGCGATCGCGCTCCCGTGGTTGCCGAGTTTGCTGCCCAAAAGGGCTACTCGTTTTCTGTGGATGAATTAATTACAGTCGTGGATGCTTTTCAAAAGCATCAGTCTGGCGAAATGTCAGATACTGACTTTGCAGCGTTATTAGGGGTTTCTTTTTCGGCTCAGACTAATGAAGCAGGAATGCTCAGTGTTGCTAAAGTAAGAAATTGGTTTACGAAAACCTATCTTGGGGTTCGATAATTTGCTGGGCGATCGCGTCTGAGATGGCTTGAAAAAGATGTCAGACAGCCTGTAGAAGGTCGCAATTCTGCATTTCTACAGGCTGTTTAATCGATCATATAATTCATCAAAATTCTGCACTCCGTACTTTATCCAAGTTTATTCAAAACGGAGCTTGTGGAAACGATATGGCGGTCTAAACCGAGTTGTTTAGGGTTAACACCCAATGCCAACGCCACTAACTGAGGCAAATGCAAAATGGGGAGTCCTAATTTGGAGCCAATCACTTTTTCAACTTCGGGTTGGCGGGAGTCTAAATTGAGGTGGCACAGAGGACAGGGCGTGACAATGCAATCGGCACCAGCCGCGATCGCCGCCTGAATATGTCCGCCTGCCATCGTAAATGACTGCTCCGTCGCATAGCTAGCGAGGGGCCAGCCGCAGCACTGAATCCGCCCAGGAAAATAAATCGGCGTGGCACCCACTGCCCGAAACACATTTTCCATAGACTGCGGATTATAAGGGTCGTCATAGGGAATACGATCTTGGGCACGCAGCAAATAGCAGCCATAAAATGCCGCGCAGTTTAGCCCAGCCAGTTTGCGAGTTACTTTTGCCTGCAACGCCTCCAAGCCATAATCTCCCACCAGTGCCCAAAGAATATGTTTCACCTCGCCGCTACCTCGGTAGGGTGAACATCCTTCTTTTTTGAGCAATCCATTCACCTGCTCCACGTACGCTGGATTATGCTCTTGAGCGCCTTTTAAGCGTTCATCGACGTGACCGAGTACGCCTTGGCAAGTGCTGCAATGGGTTAGTAGAGGTAGGTTCAATTCCTCTGCAAGGGCAAGATTGCGGGCATTTACGGTGTCTTCTAGCAGTTGAGAATCTTCCTTAAACGTGCCAGAGCCACAGCAGGAGGCTTTTTTAAGCTCGACTAATTCAATCTCTAAAGCTTGAGCTAAGGCTTGGGTGCTTTGATACAGTTCTCGGCAAGCGCCCTGGGCAACACAGCCAGGGAAGTAAGCATATCTCAAAGGATTCGTCATAAGAGAAAAGGTTCGGCAGAATGGTGATGTTTTAAGTAGTGTCCTGGTTTCCGACTCAGCAGCAACTATCTTTGGCTATTCTTATCATTGAGTGTGATCTGAAATCTATCAGATTCTTAAAATTCATGTCGGTCAAAACTAGAAAGCGTCTACTCTCCTTCAGAGCGATCGCGCTTTCAGCTTAAGATGATGAGATGCCTAAAATAGACATATCCGGGGAAGAGCGCCATCAACGCTTAAACCAGTTATGTCTGGGCATCGTCCACACTCCGGCATGAGTTTATTGCCACTGCATTCAGCGAGGGAGCTTATGAGCGAAACAGAAATTTTCAATAAAGTCCAGAAAATTGTGGCTGAACAACTGGGAGTTGACACGACCAAGGTGACTCCTGAAGCCAGCTTTGCCAATGACTTGGGAGCCGATTCCCTCGACACGGTTGAGTTAGTCATGGCATTAGAGGAAGAATTTGACATTGAAATTCCTGATGAGGCGGCTGAGGAAATTGCTACCGTACAATCGGCAGTGGATTATATCAGCAACAAAGCGACTGCATCGACCTAACCAGACATGGGTAATGAGTTATGAGTGTTGAGTTTTCTGAGATAGCATTTCAGATTAAAGTTCACCATTCATAACTCAAAACTTTTTTAGCTTGGGTTTATTCATTTTTATGTAAATCATGACAAACGTTGTTCGTAAGCGCGTTGTCGTCACTGGGCTTGGCGCAATCACCCCTCTGGGAAATACAGTGGGTGACTATTGGGATGGCTTGATGAGTGGACGCAACGGAATCGATTCCATCACCTTATTTGATGCTTCCCGACATGACTGCCGCATGGCTGGGGAAGTGAAAGGCTTTGATCCACTCACTTATCTAGATCGTAAAGAAGCGAAGCGGATGGATCGCTTTGCCCAGTTTGGTGTGTGCGCCAGTAAGCAAGCGATCGCCGATGCTGAATTTGTGATCAATGACCTGAATGCCGAACAGGTGGGCGTGTTAATTGGTACGGGAATTGGTGGCTTGAAAGTGTTGGAAGACCAGCAGGAAATTTACCTGACTAAAGGACCCGATCGCTGTAGCCCCTTCATGATTCCGATGATGATTGCCAACATGGCAGCGGGTTTAACCGCCATTCACACGGGAGCGAAAGGACCTAACTCCTGTTCGGTAACGGCGTGTGCGGCTGGCTCAAACGCGATCGGTGATGCATTCCGCTTGATTCAACAAGGATATGCCCAAGCCATGATTTGCGGCGGCACAGAAGCTGCGGTCACCCCTTTATCGGTCGCGGGATTCGCGGCTTGTAAGGCGATGTCTACTCGTAACGATGATCCCGCTCATGCTAGCCGCCCGTTTGATCAAGACCGGGATGGATTTGTTTTGGGTGAAGGGTCAGGTATTTTAATCCTGGAAGAACTAGACCACGCCTTGGCGCGCAACGCTCGGATTTATGCGGAGATTGTGGGCTATGGCATGACCTGCGATGCCTATCACATGACTTCTCCGGTGCCCGGTGGCGAAGGGGCAGCCCGTGCTATCTCTCTCTGTCTCAAAGATGGTAACTTAACTCCTGACCAAGTGAGCTATATCAACGCTCACGGCACCAGCACTCCCGCCAACGACTCTACAGAAACCGCCGCGATTAAGAAAGCGCTAGGTGACTCTGCCCGCCAGATTGCGATTAGCTCAACCAAATCAATGACGGGACACTTATTGGGCGGATCGGGCGGTATTGAAGCGGTGGCAACTGTCATGGCAATCGTCAGCGATCGCGTTCCTCCCACCATTAATTTGGTCAATCCTGATCCGGATTGCGATTTAGACTATGTGCCCAACCATAGCCGCGAGCAGGTTGTAAACGTGGCGCTATCAAATTCTTTTGGGTTTGGTGGTCATAATGTGACCCTTGCATTCAAAAAGTTTGTTATCTAGGAGATTTGTTACCTACCAGGAATTGTTAGGCTGATGAGCTTCACTTTCAACAACCGTACCGGGTCAATAGGTGCCTGTACAATTATTTAGTGTTGTTTAATAAATGTCGTGATTAAAGTTTTATTAATTTCATGATGAAAATTTTTGATTAGAAGCAAATGATACAGGAGAACTATATTTTAGAGTAAGTTTTTGACATAAATGGACTTAACTTCAACGTTGTGTGGGAAAAGATGGGTCGGGATGTGATGAAACAGCCAAAAGTCGCATCTTTCTTCACTGGAATTGGCGGATTCGATATCGGGTTTGAGCAAGCAGGATTCGATGTTAGTTTTCAATGCGAAATTCACACCTTTTGCAAATCAGTTCTAAATTATCATTGGCCGAAAACTTTATGGGCTAAAGATATTTTAAAAATTGATCCAGAAGTTATACCCGACTCTGAAGTGTGGTGTGGAGGATTTCCATGTCAGGACTTATCTGTAGCTACGGGTTCTAAAGGTCGTCACGGGCTAAATGGTTCTAGATCAGGACTGTTCTTCCGATTATCAGAACTAGCTGAGATTAACAAGCCGCGTGTGATTCTAATTGAGAATGTCTATGGTTTGCTTAATTCAAATAAGGGCAGAGATTTTGCGGAGCTTCTCTATACATTGAGTAGCCTCGGTTATGCTGTTTCATGGCGACTATTGAATAGTCGGTATTTTGGAATACCTCAATCTCGCCCACGCATTTATATTTGTGCTTGGATGGACAGTCCTACCGCAGCAGGAAATGTTTTGTTTGAAAATCGCTCGCCAGCGCATTTGAAAAATGAGCGTTCAGCCTTTTTAACCACTTCGTGGCAACAAGGATTTAGCCCAATTGCTCCAAAACTTGCATTCTGTCTAGCAGCTACGTCTGGGCGACATACTGGCACTGATTGGAGTCGGACATATATTCCTTATGTAAATGAAGTACGCAGACTTACTCCACTTGAATGTGAGCGTCTCCAGGGGTTCCCAGATCATTGGACTAAATTACATTTACAAAATGTTGGTGTAGAAAAATCGGACAGTCTTAGATACCATGCTTTAGGTAATGCTGTTTCTGTTCCTGTTGTAAGTTGGATTGCTAAAAGAATTCATGAGCAGCTTGAGGGTGCGGCAATAGCATGTAATTTAAGAAGTAATCAGCTTAGATTTCTAACAGAGACGCTTGAAAGCTGGCCTGGATTACTGGGTCCCAAGATGATTAGTGGCAATCTTTCAGAGGTACAAGAAAGTGATGCCAAGGTTATTTGGCCGAAGGCAGGAGTTCTATGGAAAGATGAGTTTGTTGCGAACAATACCTATCCATCACCTGCCGAGCCTATTTACGCTGACCTAATGGATATTATTGAGCATGGTAGACCAGACGCGCGTTATTTTTTGAGTCCAAACGCAGCAGAAGGCATTTTACGGAGGGTGGATTCCCAAAACAGATATTTGTTTCCCTATCTCCGAAGTGCACTAGAAAAATTAAGTGGAAGAGCATTGCACAAAAATAGAGATTTGGACATTTCGCTACAAATCGAGCTTTCTCTACCAGGGTCCGTGGAATGCGTATAGCCTTGAGACCCAGCGGTGGTCGGGGGGATTATGAGCTTGCTGGATCTGACAACGGAGTATATGCTTCCGAATTACTTGAAAAACAGTTTTATTATCAAATAACTCCAGGTCTGGAAATTAATGGTCGAGCAAAAGCCCATAGACTTTCTGGGAAACCAAGAATTCGTCCAGAAGAAAATGGGAAGCATCCCTATGTGATAATTTATTCGATTTTACTTCTGCCATCACCAAGGAGAGAATTAATTAAAACAGCCACATCCGCATTAACAAAACTCTCAAGTCAAGAGTATGTTCTCTATGGAATTGATGTGGACTTGATAGAAAGTAATACATTGATGGTTACTTTTGCACCGACCAATATTTGGGCAAAGAATCAAGGAGGAGTTCTTAAAGTTGATTTCGCAGAGCGAATGTCAGTTATTTCCAGGTTATGGGCGGCAGCAAGTCAAAATACATCGGAATTAGGTATGCTAATTCGGCAACATGAAGCTGCAACAATTGACTCCGACCACTCAAGTATTAAAAAAATAGCGAGCCAAATTCAAAAAAGATTTGGAATTAGCACAGACGTTCTGCCGTTGATTCTACGCGAGTTTAATCTGCCCAGTTATTTTGGTGATACTGATCCTGGCATTACAGATGAAACGACAGGTCTTGAATCCGAAGATAGCGATATATCTCCCCAGGATTCATTGCGCGAACGTATAAGAAAATGGCGTAAGCAAGCTGATAGAGGACCATCTGCGAGAAAATTCAGTATGGCTGTTCGTGAAGCTTATGATTACCGTTGCCTTTTTTCTGGAGAGCGTTTTCCAAAATTGAAGCTTTTTGACTCTGCTGGTGTTGATGGTGCCCATATTTTGCCTTGGTCTACTCATGAACTGAACTCAGTGAGAAATGGAATTTGCTTATGCAAACAGTGCCATTGGGGATTTGACAACGGATTGCTTAAGTTAGATTTTGATAGTCACTCGAATAACTACTTGTTATCAATTCCTAAGAATGTTGAAGATATAGCTATTAAAGAAAATTTTGATTTGGCGTGTTTCCAAAAAAATACTGGAGTTATAGATGAATCTAGGCTTCCTGTAAATCAGAAGATATGGCCATCCCCCAAATATATTCAGGAGTTTAATTCTAAATTTCCCATCTCCAATAACGATTTAGGTTGAGTTGAAGGAAGGAAACTCAACATCTTTTTCTACTTCCAGCCTTGTTCACTGTTACGATACTGGTTGACTGACAAAAGTGGATGATACAAGGCTTGAAACGTTCACCACTTGGGGATTTGAGCATGAGAGGGAAGCTAGAGGGGGAGGCAGCATTCTAAGATTAGATACCACTCAAACCCTAGAGATGCTGTGAAAAAAACTCCCCCTCTTTACGATGCCTTGAAGATATGGCTGAGTCAACCGGATGACTGGGCACACCTGGGACATCTGACAACCTGTGTGTGGATGGTGGTGGCATTGATTCAAACGGGTGAAGTGAACCTAACGCAATGGCTGTCGCATCTGCCGTGTCGCGGACAGTTTGCGCAAAGTAAACAACGACGAGTGCGGCGCTGGCTGAGTAATGCCCGAATCAACGTCCATCGGCTGTATAACCCGCTGATTCAGGCGGCGCTGTCAGATTGGCAAG
>ENA-ORBV01001220-ORBV01001220.1-microbial-mat-metagenome-genome-assembly--contig:-NODE-1220-length-57766-cov-45.980516_pt1 | contig 57766 bp, 46 predicted proteins | sample MGYA00237777_ERZ505514 | MGnify/ENA primary metagenome ERZ505514 (study PRJEB26160, sample SAMN06269048) | microbial mat metagenome | isolation source: Oligotrophic lake microbial mat | place...
TCACTTCGGTCTTCGCTCAAGTGGGCGAATCGCCGTTCTTCACGGCGACCGGCGTCGCCGTACGCCGAGCTGGGGCTGGGCGAGACGCTGGTGCGGCGGTCCCGCTCGGCGGCGCTGCGGCCGTGATTCGTTCACGGCGTTGGGTACCACGCCTTCGCGAGCGCCCGAACAGAGCGGTGACAAGTGTCGTTGCAGCCCTCCCGCACGATGAGCGTGGTTTGCCCAACGTGACGCTCCCGCGGCGACGGGGACCAGACGGCGCACGCCGCGTAGCGCCTACGTTTCCTGCATGTTTCCAGCCATTCTGCTCGCCTCGTCGATCGTCTCCGCACCACCGGTCATCGCCACCTTCGACTCCGATCCCGAAGGGTGGATCGTGCAGGACCTCAACTGCAGCAACTATGGCAGCGTGCTGGGCACGTACTCGCTGAACTGGGTGTCGAGCGGTGGTGACCCTGGAGGACATGTCGGTCTTCTCGACCGCACGTCGAACTGCTACTTCTTCAGTGCCCCGTCGGCGTTCCTCGGCGACCGCTCGGCCTTCGTCGGCACCGAGCTGCGCTTCAGTCTGCGAACCACCGTCAACGACTGGCCGCCCGGCTCGGTGTTGGCGCTGATCGGCGACAACGGGAAGGTCCTGGTGCATGACTTCACGCAGCCGACGGCGAAGTGGACGCGCTATGCAGTGCCGCTCGTGGCCTCGAACTTCACGCTCAACACGGCCAACGGTGCGGCCGTCTCCGGCGCCCAGTTCGCGGCGGTGCTCGCCGATCTCGAGGCCCTGCGAATCAGCGCCGAGTACGGCAGCGAGCAGGGCGAGGAGACGACCTTCATCGATCGAGTGATCTTCGGCGCTCCGACGTGCGCCGGCGATCTCGACGGAGACGGACAGGTCGACGGGGCCGATCTCGGAGTGCTGCTGAGCGCCTGGGGCAGCACCGATCCCCTCGCCGACCTCGACGGTGAAGGCGTGGTCGACGGCGCCGACCTGGGGGTGCTGCTCAGCGCCTGGGGACCGTGCCGCTGACGGGGAGCGTTGCTTGGGACCTCTGGGATGGATGCGGAGGGGTGATGCCTGCTCGCAGCGACAAACCTCAGGGGCGAGGTCGGGGCGGCTCGCGGCCACGAGTCAACGCCGATCCGCGAGTTTCACAACGAAAATCTCAGCAGGTCTCCATTTCGGGAGTGGACTGAGGCGGATGCCTCATGGATGGTGTTTGCAAATCAATCAGACTCAGGTGTGCCGGAAGGTGTTTCGTCCTTCCGCTGGGAGAGGTTGCTAGGCGGCCCGCAAACGTGGAGTTGGGGGCCAAGATTCAACGCGGGTGAGTCCGACGCAGTCTGAGAGCATGTCGAGCGCCAGCCCCGAGGAGGGGGCGCACGATGGCTCGGGCACGCCGCGCCGGATCGATGGATTGAAGTTGAATCGCTGGTGCAGTGGTTCTTGGAACTGTCCGTGACCGCCCAAGGTGGCGGTGACGTTGTCCCATTCGGGAAGCATTTTTCTTCATTTGGAAAGGGAGTCTCGTGATGAAGCTCGCATCTGTTCTGTCTCGTGGAGTTCTGCTGGGTCTGTTGGCCGTATTGGTTCCTGCTGAGGCGCACGGGGGATTCGTCGCCGCCAATGTTCTCGGCACGGCCCAGACCTTCGGTGTTCTGGCAGGCTCGACAGTCACCAACACCGGCCCGAGCGTGGTCTTCGGCAACGTCGGGGTCTGGCCGGGCTCTGCGGCCACCGGCTTTCCGCCGGGCATCGTGAACAACGGTGTCATTCACCTCGGCACTGCCGTCGCGCAGCAGGCTCAGACCGACGCGACGTCGGCATACGGCATCCTCGCCGGGCTGTCGCCCACGCAGAATCTGACTGGCACAGATCTGGGCGGACTGGTCCTCACCCCCGGCGTCTACAACTTCTCCTCGTCGGCGTTCCTCACCGGCACACTGGTCCTCGACGCCCAGGGCGACCCGAATGCACAGTTCATCTTCCAGATGGGCAGCACGCTGATCACCGCGAGCGACGCGTCGGTCGTCACCTTGAACGGCGCGGATGGCTGCAACGTGTTCTGGCAGGTCGGCAGTTCGGCGACCCTCGGAACCAACACCAACTTCGCCGGAAACATCGTGGCGCTGACCAGCATCACCTTGACCACCGGCGCCAACATTCTGGATGGGAGCGCACTGGCTCTGAACGGCGCGGTCACGATGGACAGCAACATCATCATGAACGGGTGCGCAATCCCCGCCCCCGGCGCCGCGGCGCTTCTCGCGCTGGCGTCCATCGCTGGAATCGCCTCTCCAAGGCGCAGGAAGACCTGACGAAGCGGGTTGAAGCAGGAGACTTGGAGAGCAGGAGAGCAGGAGAGCAGGCGCGGGGATTGTTCTGGCACGAGCATCGAGTACAAACACCGCGCGAAGTTGCCCCTGCACTCCGCGCACGTACTCAGTCGTGCAACCCGCTGCTGCTTCCTGCTCCCTGCTTGCCACGCTCGTCCGCCTCACCCCACCCTGCCAAAGACGAGAAGATCCGTCTTGCGGCCATCGGTTGTGGTGATGGTCACCGGGAAGTAGAGCAGTCCGGTGTGTCCAGCAGTCGGGGTGATGTCGATTGACGCGAGGACGCTTTCGCCGTCACCCTTCTGCGAGGCCAGCGTGGCGGTGGCCTGGGCGGGCTTCTTCGATTCCACGCTGGCGATGCCCACTGTCTTGAGCTCCTTGATCTCGATGTCGAAGTGACCGACTTCACCGGGCTTGAGCGCTCCGACGGTGGCCCGGAACTCGGCAAGCTTGAAGTTCGGGCGGATGTGCGTGGCCTCATGACGAACGCGAATGTCCATCACCGGACAATCGGAGCGATCGGTTTCGACGATCACGTACGCAGGGATCTGCCCCATGGGGGCGCCGGTGAAGTCGTAGACCATCTGATACGTCGCCCGCGGTTCGTCCTTCGTCGGATCGAATCCCTCGAACTGCGGCGGCTTGCCGTGCACCGCGAGCACGCGAAACGGCTTGCCGTCAAGGCTCTCGAGAGTCACCGTGCCGCGCAGAGGCTGCGGAGGCAAGGGCTTGTTCTGGGCGTCCTTGGGCGACTGCTGCACGTCGATGAAGGGAGGCTGGGCCCGGACCGAGTAGGCCACCTCCGACTTGATCGAGACCTGCACCGGGTCGGGATGTCCCTGGAACATCAGCGTGACGCCGGCCATCTTGATTCCTGTCGAGGCCGAGGTCGTCATCGACATCGGCATCGGCACGGTCTCGCCCGGCCTGATGGTCACGCCCTTCATGTCGACCGAGGTGCATTGGCAGCTCGGAACCGAGGCGATGATCAGCAGGATCTTGTCGGTGGCGTTGGTGAGCTTGACCTCGGTCTCGACCTTGGTGTTCGGACCGACCACGCCGAAATCAACACTCGGCGGATCGACGATCACCGGCCCCATGCGGGACGCGGGCATGGCCTGCCCCGACTTCACCGTGCTCTTTGGCGGGGCGGCAGGGGCGCCGCCGGTCGCTGGTGGTGGAGCCTGGGCGAACGTCGCGGTCACCCAGCCAAGCGTGGCGAGTTGCGAGAGAAGAACAGATCGACGGGTGCGTGATCGAAGAGCCATAGCGGGGGGATTCCAGGGACGGGACACGACCTCGACTGGTGATCCATCTAACACGGATCGGACCCGGGATGTTCCGTCGGGGGCTCCTTGGAGGCAAGATCGGGGAGGGCTCAGGGCGATTGCATTCTCAATGACCATCCTCGCGATGGCGACGCCCGGAGTGGTGGCGTGCCCCTCGTCTCGCTGATTCGAATCCAAAGGTCGGTCGAGGCGGGCAAGATGCCCGCGCACCGATTGGATCCAGCGCTCGCCTTGATCGGGGGGGCCTGCCCGGGCCATCGCCGCGGCCTTCACCGCTACGCTGCCGCCCATGCGTGCCATCGTCATCTCCAAGCAGGGCTCTCCGGTTGCGCCGAACGTTCGATTCGTCAGCGACTACCCGAGCGCTCCCAGGGCCGCGACCCTGGGCCAAGGTGAACTTCTCGTCCGTACCGAGGCCTCGGCCCTGAACCATCTTGATCTCTGGGTGGGCATGGGCCTTCCCGGCATCGATCTCACCTATCCGCGCATCAGCGGCTCGGACGGCGCCGGCATCGTCGAAGCAGTGGGTGGAGGAGTCGACACCTCCTGGATCGGACAGCGCGTCCTGCTCAATGCCGCCTGCCCCATTCAAGAGACGCCCAGGCATGATTGCGATCCGTCGAGCGAAGACATCCTGATGATCGGCGAGCACGTCGACGGATGCCTTGCCGAGCGCTTCAAGGCCCCGGCTGCGAACGTCGTGGCCATCGGCGACGCCGATCCGATCCAGGCGGTTGCCTTCGGACTGACCCACCTCACCGCGTGGCGCATGCTTGTCAATCAGGCGGGCCTGCGCGCTGGACAGTGGATTCTCATTCCCGGGATCGGTGGAGGTGTCGCGCTCGCGGCGCTGGCGATTGCCAGGCACTTCGGTTGCCGGACCATCGTCACCAGTCGTCAGCAGTGGAAGCTCGACCGGGCCACGGCGCTGGGGGCGGAATTCACCGTGCTCGATCAGGGACAGGACTGGTCGCGCGATGTGCGCAGGATGACTGGTCGCCGCGGCGTCGACGTGGTCGCCGATTCAGTGGGCAAGGCGATCCATCTGGCGTGCATCAAGAGTCTGGCGCGGCGCGGGGTCTTCGTCACCTGCGGCTGCACCAGCGGATCGGACGCGACCACCGACCTCACTCGCATCTTCTGGAATCAGCTCACGGTGATCGGATCGACCATGGGCGACATGGGCGAGTTCCGCGAAGCGGTCGCCCTGTTTCGCAGCGGGCATCTCACGCCGGTGGTCGACTCGGTGCACCGTCCCGCCGACGGAGCCAAGGCCTATGCCCGGCTGGAAGCGGCGGAGCAGTTCGGAAAGATCGTCATCGATTGGCGAGGCTGAGCGGCCGTCGTGCCGCCGACGCGCCTACAACCAAGGCATGTCCAGCCCGGAACGTGCCCTCACCAGCGACCAGAAGACCGCCACGCTCCCGTCGCCGGCAGCGAACGCTGCCACGTCGACGCGCCCCGCGCCGCCGCGGCTCGACCGGATGCCGCAGTGGAAGGTGCTGCTGCACAACGACGATCTCAACCTGATGGTCTACGTGGTCGAGACGATTGTCGGTCTCGGCCTCGCCAACCGGCACGTTGCAGTGCTTCGCTCCCTCGAAGCCCACCAGCGCGGCGTGGCGCTGCTCGCCACCACCCACCGCGAGCGCGCCGAACTCATTCAGGAACAGCTCAAGAGCAAGCGCCTCACGGCGACGATCGAGCCGGAGTAGCCGCTGGCGCGGGGGGCACAGGAATGAGGAATGAGGAATGAGGAGCAGTCCGACGGACTGTGCGAGCGTTGCCTGCCGGCGCCACGCGCAGGCAGGCACGGGACGTGCATCCCGTCGGACGGATCCTCATTCCTCATTCCTCATTCCTCATTCCTCATTCCTCATCCCTCACCCCTCACCCCCCGGGCCCGGGACACTTTCCCCAATTCGCGAGCAGCGCTCCCAGATCTCCGCCGTCGACGGCGCCGGAGTTGTCGAAGTCGGCGGTGCCGGGGGTTCCCCATTGAGCCAGGAGCTCGCCGAGATCGGCGCCGTCCACGATGCCGTTGCCGTCCAGATCCCACGTGCACGTCGACTTCTGGCAGGCGTCGCCGACACCGTCGCCGTTGGAATCCGACTGATCGGGATTGCTGGTGCTGGGGCAATTGTCGCAGGCATCGCCCACACCGTCGCCGTCAACATCGCGCTGATCGGCGTTGGGAACGCCGACGCAGTTGTCGATGCAGTCGCGCACACCGTCGCCGTCGCTGTCCTTGGCGTATGAGAGGTTGGGCCGGCCGAGATCGAGCCCCTCGCCCTGTTCGAGTGGCGGAATGCCGCCCTCGCCGAAACCGAAGGTCTGCCCCGGCACCCAGTCGTACGGACCAGCCTGGACCGCGGCAGCGACGTTTCCGCCGACCCAGCCCACAAGCAGGCCGTCGCAGTCGGTCCAGCGATACAGCGCCGCGGTGGCGAATGAGAACGGTCCGAAGTCGGCGCCGTCGGCCACGAGCTGCGAGGCGTAGGTCGCGTTGAAGGCGGCGTCGTTCTCCCGCACGCCAATGGCGTCCTGGACGAAGAAACCCTCGGGCAGGTTGTCGATCTGGCCGTTGTTGTCGAGATCGAAGTCGAAGTCGAGGGGCGGAGCAACGCCGAACCCCAGCACCAGAGTGATCGAGCCGTTCTCGAGATTGGGATTGAAGGGAAGAATGACCACCGTCGTCTCGACATCGGGCCCCGGTTGAATGACGAGATCGCTGTCCCGCAGCAACACCAGTCCGTTCGAGCCCGCGACGATCCCCCTGAGATCGATGCGCTCGTCGACCGTGCCGGCCACGGCGCCGTCGCCGTCGATGGCAATGAACCACCAGCCGTCGAGGGCTCGGCCGGGAAGGCCGCGGATCTCGATCGACTCGCGACCCTCGTCGACTCCTGGCGGATTCACGAAGAGCTCGGTCAGCCGCACCTCGTCCTGCACCCCATCACCATCGATATCGAGGAACTCGTCGCAGGGATTGCCGATTCCGTCGCCATCAGCGTCCTCCTGGCCGAAATTGGCGATGGTCACGCAGTTGTCGATGTCATCGCAGATCCCGTCCTGATCGATGTCGCTCAGGCAGCCGGGAGGAAGTCCTCCCGACAGCACTGAAGTCGTGATGGTCCCGGCAAGCAAGGCCGCGAACAACCGACGCGCCAGCGTTCGAATGGAGGCGCTGGGGTGCGATGGTTCGGGGAACTGGTCGGGGAACTGGTTGGAGAACTGGTTGGAGAACTGGTTGGAGAACTGGTTGGAGAACTGGTTGGAGAACTGGGCGGCGATCAACCTGCGATGTGTCGAGTGGCTCATGGGGAGTACGCAGTGTCGCGGGTTGACCCGGCGGAGGAAAGCGCTGATGGGCGTTTCCGCGCAGACGCGGGCCACGGGGAGCAACGACCTGTCTGCGGCCACTGGTGCGCGTCAACCCGCTCGTGGGAATCTGGGGGGACTGGGCCAGGCTGGCGTCCGTTGCCCTCAGCCTGAACAGGGGCCCCAGGCGAGGAGCAGTTCGCCGAGGTCGGCGCCATCGACTTCGCCGCTCTGGTCGAAGTCGCCGGGTCCTTCACCGCCCCATTGGAGGAGCAGCGCGCCCAGGTCGGCACCATCGACCGTCTGGTTTCCGTCGAGGTCGGCAGGGCAGGGAATCTCGCATCCATCGGGGATTCCATTTTCATTCTCGTCGACGCCGTAGAGCAGATTCGGATGACCGAGATCGGGTCCCTGGTCGGGCGCAAGCGGCGGAATCGCGCCTTCGCCCCAGCCGAAGTTCGAGGCCAGCCACTGGTACGGGCCCGGGTTCACGCCGTTCACGTCGCCGCCGGCCCAACCGATGATGGCACCCTTGCAATCGAAGACGCGATAGAAGGCATCGACCAGCATGCCGACGTTGCCGAGCGCGGTGCCTCCGAAGTCATCGGCGTACTCACGAGAATTCTCGACGAGGTAGTGCTTCGAGCTCACCGCGTCGACGACCGTCGCGCCGAGCGGCCAGACGTCGACGGTTCCGTCGTTGTTGAGGTCGATGTCGGTGCCGACGTTCGGTGGCGTCCCATGCACCAGAAGGAAGGTCGGCGCAAACGTCGCGATTCCGAGGATGTCGAAGGGCCCGGTGATTCCAAGTGAGGTCCCCGCAGCGGGAGGCGGCTGGAGCACGGTCGGACCGTCGCGGACCAGCAGCAGGCCATTCGAGCCGGTCGACATGCCATTCAGATTGACTCGGACTCGCAGCACGCCGGGGTAAGGCGGCACCGAGACGTTTCCGTCGATGCAGACGAGCCACCAACCCGAGAGGGACGCGTTGGGAGGACCGAGAATCTCGAATGCCTCGAACCCGACGTCGCTGTCGCCCGGTGGGTTGTTGAGGACTTCGGTGATGACGAACTGCGCTTCGGCGCGGGAGCCCATTGCTCCAACGGCGGAGAGGACGACTGCCGACAGCACCGCCGCCAGCGACGAGAGCCGCATCGAGGGTTCGACACGCGGAGGAGATGGGGCTTGGTGCATGCGTGGGCCTCGATCCCGCAGGAGCGCAGGTGAGCGGGGTGAGAGACCCTACGCACCCCCCGATGGGTCGGTTGCTGGAGCGGCGATCGATCGGTGGGGAAGTTCCGCGTTTCGCTTGCGTGAGGCGAGGTGACGTGTTGAAGTCTGGATCGCGTTCAACTGGGCGTACGCGGTCAGATCGGACCTGTCAGATCCGAGGCGTGCCACGCCGACGCCGACCGTCCTCGTCCAACCTGCCGTTTCCCGCAGGCCCGACACCGTCACCACGTCCGTCCCCCAGCGGGGTCGGGCTCATCAGAGGTCACTCGCTTCATGCACCGCTCGCTCACCATTCGCGGCCCTCTCGCCTTCAGCGTTGCCCTGTCGCTGTCGTTCGCGCTGCCACCATGCTCCGCGGTCCTTACGCGTACGGCGGTGGCGCACTCGACTCCACAGGCAACTTCGACTGCACCCTCGCGAAAGGCCGCCGCGGCGGAGCTGGCCGCGGCAATTCGCGCAGGGTTCGACACCGACCACGGGCGCGTACTCCAGAACGTGCGACTCGCGAACGGGGCCCGGGTCGATCTCGAACTTCGCGCCGCCGATGCGGTCACGCCTTCGACGCAGTTTGTCGTTGGAAGCCAGGCAGGCAAGGGTGCCGGCGCGGTCGGCGGACGACCGCACCCCTACGACCGTTCGCGAGTTCGGGTCTATCGCGGTCAGGTCGCCGACATGCCGAACTCGAGAGTGTTCATCGCCGCCGCCGGAGATCGGGTGACCGGGTACGTCGAACAGGGCGGCACCCGACAGTGGTTCGGCGACGATGGTGCAGACGAGCATCGAGGCCCCGCGGGTCTTCCGCCGGGCGTCGGTCGCTGCGCAATCGCCGGGCACGATCATGGCACACATGAAGCGCCCCCGGTAGAGGACGAACCTCGAGCCGCCGCCGCAGACGGTGGAACGGCCGGCATCTCGATTCCGGACGCGGCGCCGCGAGTCGTCGAAGTCGCCATCGAAACCGACTACGAACTCTTCTCGCTCTTCAACGATCTCGACGCCACGGCGGATCATGTCGCCACGGTCTACGCGGCGGTCAGCGACATCTGTCTTCGCGACTTCAACGTGCGGATCCAGCTCACCTTCGTCCGACTGTGGGACACGCCGGAGGATCTCTTCAACGAGCCCGATCCCCTTGGCCCCTTGCGCAGCCACTGGAACAACGAGATGGCCTTCGTGGACCGTGATCTGGTGCAGTTCCTCTCGGGGCGGCGCAATCTGCCATGGGGCGGAATCGCGTACCTCAATGCCCTCTGCACGACCTTCGGCTACTCGATCGTGGGCTACGCCCTCGGGGTCGTTCCCGATCTGGATATGCCCAGCATCTACCAGTTCGATGTGCCCGTGACCGCCCACGAGATCGGACACAATCTGGGCGCGAATCACACTCACTTCTACGGCCTCGACAACTGCAATCTGCTCGACAACTCGCCCCAGCGCGGCACGATCATGAGCTACTGCTCGCAGACCGTGAGCGGGGCGAACGCCGTCACCGATCTCTACTTTCACACCGCGGTCGAAGCGGCCGTCGCGCCGTATCTGGCCTCGGTCGCGTGTCTTCACACCGACTGCGATGGTGATGGTGTCGACGACGCCGAACAGCTTCTCGGTGGGGCCGCCGACACGAACGGCAACGGCATCCTCGACGCCTGCGAGGATTGCGACGGCAATGGCGTGCTGGACGACGCCCAGATCGCCGGGGGAGCGCCCGACCTCGACGGCAACGGCCGGCCCGATGTCTGCGATCCCGACTGCAACGGCAATGGCATCCCCGATCGACTCGACATCGCTCTGGAGACGAGCCTCGACCTCTGGAGCAACGGCATCCCCGACGAGTGCGAGGCGGACTGCGACGGCAACGGCGTCTCCGACTACAACGAGATCCAGGCGAATCTCTCGCTCGACCTCAATCGCAACCTGATCCCCGATGAGTGCGAGGACTGCGACGGCGACGGAACGACCGACCAGGTGGAGCTCGACGGGGCGTGGGACGCATGGGTCGCCACGACCTTCGATGGAGGCGCCGTCTTCCGCATGCATGGACTGGCGGGCACCACGGTCTCGACCACCGCGAAGGGGCATGTGACCGGCGGCAACGACCTGGTGATCACCGCCAATCGTCGGGTGCTGGTCAGCAGCGGTGCCGACGATCGGGTGGTGGAGTTCGCCGCCGATGGCAGCTCTGTCGGCGATCTGGTCGGCGCCGGCTCCGGCGGACTCGACGAGCCCGCCGGACTTCTGGTGCGCCCGGACGGCACGCTGCTGGTGGCCAGCCGGGCGACGAACCGCGTGCTGAAGTACGACCTTGAAACGGGTGCGTTCCTCGGGGTCTTCGCCGGAGGTGGGGGCGGCAGGGTGCCGAATGCGCCATTCGGACTTGCCATCGGCGGCGACGGACACCTGTACGTCGGATGCGGCGACAACCGCGTGCGTCGGTACAACGGAACCTCGGGAGCCTTCCTCAACATCTTCGTCACCCAGCAGAGCGGTGGGCTCATCGATCCGCGCGGCATGGTCTTCCTGCCCGGAGGGGACTTGCTCGTCGCCAGCCGTGGGAGCAACAGCCTGCTTCGCTACGCCGCCGCAGACGGCGCATTCCTCGGCAAGTTCAACCAGGGCGGGACCACCAGCGCCCTCACCTTCGACGAGCCGTGGGGACTTCGCATCGGGCCGAACGGGAACGTCTTCGCCTTGCGCCATGATCCCGGCGAGCCGACCGGCGAGGCCGGCGGAATGTTCCACGACGATCTCGCCGAACTGCACGTCAACGCCAGCCGCATCTACGAGTTCGACGTCGACAGCGGGATCTTCCTCCGCTCCTACGTCACCGGCCATGACACGGGCTTGTGGTTCCCAACCGGCTTCGACTTCATGCCCGGCGAGGCCACCGACTGCAACCGCAACTTCGTTCTCGATGCCTGCGACATCGCCACGGGGCGAAGTCGCGACGGCAACGGCAACGGCATTCCCGACGAGTGCGACGGCTTCACCGCCGACCTCAACGGCGACGGCGCGGTCGACGGCGCCGACCTGGGCGAACTCCTCGCGTCGTGGGGGGAGTGTCTGGAGAAGTGCGCCGCAGACTTGAATGATGACGGAGTCGTGGACGGTGCGGATCTGGGGATTGTGCTGGCGGAGTGGGGCTGAGAAGAAAGGGGGCGGGAGCAGGGAGCAGGGAGCAGGGAGCAGGGAAAGATGGCAGTGGGTTGCACGATTTGGCGCGTGCGCGGGGTGGCTGGGCCGGGGCAGGCGGCGCTCGCTTCGCTCCCTGCCCCCCGCTCCCTTTCGGCCTTAGCCGACGCCCCGCCGCCCTCCGTACTTCACGATGCACCACAACGCCCGCACTCCGTCGCGCCAGCCGATCTTCTTGCCTTCGGCGTAGGTGCGGCCGGTGTATGAGATGCCGACTTCGAAGATGCGGCATCCGAGAGCCGCGACCTTGGCGGTGATCTCGGGCTCGAAGCCGAATCGATTCTCCTGGATCCGGATGCGGCGGATGACGTCGCCGCGGAAGACCTTGTAGCACGTCTCCATGTCGGAGAGGTTCACGTTGGTCAGCATGTTGGAGAGGAGCGTCAGGCCTCGATTGGCGACGTAGTGCCAGAAGTAGAGGACGCGGCGGGCTTCGCCGGACACGAAGCGCGAACCGAAGACGACATCGGCGCGCCCATCGAGGATCGGGGCGAGCAGCTTGGGATAGTCGCGCGGGTCGTATTCGAGATCGGCGTCCTGCACCATGACGATGTCGCCGGAGGCGCGAGCGAAGCCGGTGCGCAGTGCTGCGCCCTTGCCCTGATTGCGCTCGTGCAGGATGACGACGAGCTCGATTGCCTCGGTCTGCGCCGCTCGCGTGTCCCTCAGCGCATGCTCGCGAGACAACTCGTCCAGAATCTCCCGCGTGCCATCGGTCGAGCCGTCATCGACCACGACGATCTCCTTCGTCAAGCCCTCGAGCGAGACCTTCCGCACCCGCTCGATGACGGTGCGAATCGTCTCACGTTCGTTGAAGGCGGGGATGACGATCGAGAGTTTCACGGGCAAGCAATCAGGAATGAGGAATGAGGAATGAGGAGTCGGTTGCAGATCTCGGTGCGTGCGCAGGGTTGCAAAGCGAACTGCCTCGGCACTGTCGCGATCTTCGAAACGGATGAAGGCTCCTCATTTCTCATTCCTCATTCCTAATCCCCCTCCGGCACCGCCAGCGTGTTGAAGCAGCACCTCTCCAATGCCACTCGCTCGCCCGGCTTCCGCCTGGGGTCGAAGAGGGAGTACGAGGCGGCGCGGAGGAGGGCGGTGACCTCGTCGGCCTGCTCCTTGCCGACTTCGCAGTAGATCACGGGACGGACGTTCTCGAGGAGTCCGCGGGCGGCCTGGAGGACGAAGGCCTCGGCACCCTCGACGTCGATCTTGACCAGGTCGGGCTTGCCCCAGGTTTCGACGATGGCGTCGGCAGTCACTGTCGGGACGTAGAGGCGGTGGCGTGCGCCACCCGACTGCGAACGACCACCGGCGCTTTCGAGACTGTTCGAGGCCCGGCCCCGTTCGGCGACGAGAAACGCGGCGACTCCGGCCTTCTCGCTCACCGCGGCGGTCAGCACGTTGATGCGGGCCGACGTCTGAGGCTGGGCGTGCGCTGAGCGCTGCACGAGACCCGCAAGCCACACATCGGGCTCGACGCAGAGGACGCGACCGCCTGCTCCGGCGCGAGCGGCGGCGGCGACACCAAAGACGCCGACGTTGGCACCGATGTCCCACACCGACGCCCCCGGCTTCACCCACTCCTCGACGACCGCCAGCAATCCCTTGTCGAAAGCGTCGCGACCGAACTTCAGATACGAGAGGGCCGCATCGGGTGAGACCAGAATCGGGGCTCGCCCGAATTCGGGTGGAAGGCGGCGCCAAAACGACCGACCTCGGCTCAGACGTTCAACGAGGTGTCGGGTGGCGCCCATGGGGTGGCGATTGTAATGGGCAATCCGCACTCCACACGCTCAGCGCGGGCGGTCGTCGGGTGCGCGGGGTGCGGGAGACGCGGGCGGCGCATCCGGCACAGGTTGCGCAGGGTGCGCAGGTTGTGCAGGTTGCGCAGGTTGCGTTTGGGGGCCATCCGCATCCCGTTCCGCGATCAGTTCATCGAGACTGAGGGCCGCGTGCCGCAGGTGGGGGATGAAGATCGAGCCGCCGACGATCAGGGCGACATTGAGCGCGTCCTCGATTTCAGCACGGGAGTAGCCCTGCTTCACGCACTGCTCGAGGTGGTAGTCGATGCAGTCGTTGCAGCGCAGCACCGCCGAGGCGACCAGCCCGAGGAGCTCCTTGGTGCGGCCCGGAAGCGGCCCATCCTCGTAGGCCGCGCTATCGAGCCGAAAGAAGCGCTTGATCCCGAGATGCTCGGTCTCAAGCACCCGCGCCTGTCCAACAGCGCGATCGTCACGGAACTGGTTGATGGAACGGTGGGGCATGGGGGGGGGGCATGAGGAATGAGGAATGAGGAATGAGGAATGAGGAATGAGGAATGAGGAATGAGGAATGAGGAATAAGGAATGAGGATCCGTCCGACGTTGCACGCAACCGTTGCCTGCCGGCGCGATGCGCCGGCAGGCACACTCCGCGTGGTTCGTCGGACGGATCCTCATTCCTCATTCCTATTCCCCCCGGCCGCTCAACTCCACGGGGACGGCGCCAACACCGCCACCACCGTCCTCCCTCCCACCACTTTGGTGCCGACGGAGACGCGCACGTCGACGTCGTCGGGGCGGGGGAGGATGAGTTCCGTGGTCGAGCCGAACTTGATCATGCCGAAGCGCTGGCCGCGGGCGAGTCGGGTGCCGACCTCGATCGGACAGACGATGCGACGGGCGATGGCGCCGGAGACCTGGCGGATGCCGATCTGTTCCTCGCGTGATTGCGGCGAGGTTGCGGCAGGCGACGGCACCGCCGCGTTCGTCGTTGGTGCGATCTGCACCCTCATGGTGATCAGATTCGACTCGTTGACCTTGGCCGACTCCTCGGTGCGGGCGTCGAGGTAGCGGCCCGGCGTGTGGACGATCGACACCACTTCGCCATCGAAGGGGGCGCGATTGATGTGCACGTCGAGCACGCTGAGGAAGATGCGGATCACCTGGGCGGGACCGCCGACCGCGTCGTGATGATCGACTCGAAAGATCCTGGAGATGGTGCCGTCGGCGGGACTCAGCATCGTTCCCGCGGGAAGGTCCGTCGGCACGCGGCGAATCGGATCGCGGAAGAACGCAAGAAGCGCAAGGGCGATGATGGCAACGACCGCGACCAGCCACCACAGTCCGAACCACGCGGCGGCCGCAGCCAGCACCAGGGCCACAACCACAATCGTGAGCCACTCGCGCAGCCCGTAGCTGGTCAGGGGCATGCGGATCTCCGACTGCGCTTACTCGGTGGCCTTGCCGATGAAGAAGCCGACGAGTCCGAAGATCAGGGTGAGGCCAAGAAGGCCGCCGGCCCAGAGCCAGAGTCCACCGGCGAAGGCGGTGGTGAGCCCGGCAGTGGTGCCGGAGATTCCGACGAAGACCATCACGCTCACGCAGATCAGGGCGACCACCGCGCCGAGCATGAGGCCGACACCGAGTCCCGACCAGGTTCCGTCGTAGGCCTCGACCATCATCGGGGCCATGGCCATGCCGCCGCCGCCGAGGGCGTTGCCAGGGCTGTCGACACCGGCCGCTTCGAAGAGGCCTGACGCGTTCGCGGGAATCTCGACGTTCTCTTCGCTCGAGTAGACCTCTTCGAGGAGTTCAGCGCCGAGCGAGGTGTCATCCGACTCGCGAGTGAGATCGAGGAGCCCGCTGCCGCTGCCGACGGCTTCGAGACTCAACTCGTCATCAACCGAGGAGGGCCTGCCACCGGACTTCCCGCGGACCGCGGGAGCGCCCGAGAGATCGTTGGCATCGCTGTCCATCAGTCCGAGGCCCGAGCTGTCGCGGGAGTCGGAGAGTGGCATGCCCGAGTCCTGAAGACCGAGACCGGAACCGCCGAGCCGGCTGTCTTCGAGCGTGAGCGGGATCTCGCCCGATTCGTCGTCGCCACCGGCGAGCAGGTCGATCTGGTCGACCTTGAACATGAGCTTCTCGCGGTCGCGGAACTCCTGAATCTCGCCGCGCTTGGTCATTTCCTTCACTTCTTCGGCCGTCTTCGAAAGCTTCAGGGCGACTTCTTCCAACGTGTAGAACATCTTGGCCATGGCGAGGTTCCGTCAGGAGTGGGGCCGGCGGGCAGCCCGGCGATGGCGCGGCGACACCGCGCGTTCAAGCGGGGGAGACTACCCCGCCCCGCCCCGACCTTCAACGCGCGGCGACCGCGAGGGTGGCGATGGCAGGGCTTCTCCACTGAGGGCGACGGCGAGGGCGACCGCTCACTTCGACCCGGGCCGACGCTCCCAGACGAGATGACTGAGTTGGGGTCCCAGCAGGGTCATCGCGGTTTCGATGGCATTCACCGACCCGGGCATGGCGAAGAGAAAGGTGTCGCCGCCGTGCTCGGCCTCTCGGGCGACCAGACCGCCGACAGCCCGGCTCATCATCGCCGCCGCCCCGACCTGCTTCCAGCTCAGCATTCGGAAGAGCTCGCCGAAGCCCTCCAGTTCGGCCGTCAGGATGGCCCGAACGACCTCCACCGTGCCGTCGCGGCGGGCGATTCCCGTTCCGCCGGTGGTCAGGATGACCTGCACTTCGGGGTGGATCAGCCACTGCTCGATGGTGTTCCAGACCTCGCTGGGTTCGTCGCGAACGATGGCCCGCTCGATCACCCGGTGACCGGCGCTCTCGAGCAGGGTCGCGAGCAGGCGACCGCCGCTGTCGGTCTCGGCGGTGCGGGTATCGCTGACGGTGAGGACCGCACAGCGGACAGGCTCGCGGGAGGCCATCTCGGCGGCCTCGGCTTCGTGCGAATTCGGCATGGAGGTCATTGTGACGCGGATGGGGACGGAGGAGTCGCCTCCGACCCCTTCCGCAACCGACCGGAAGCGGGTCCAATAGACATGTTGTCGAAGTCCTCGCGCAGCGCGGGGTGTCCGGCCCTGTTCGTGTGGACAGGTTTCCTTGGCTCCCTCGCTGTTCGCCCTCTCTGGGAGGTCTCTATGCAAAAGTTCGCTCTCGCCGTCGTGGTCTGTTCGACCTTCACCGCGGTCGCCCTCGGGCTCACCCCCGCCGCGACTCCTCCGACCAAGGGGCCGGCCGCTCCCAAGGTTCCCTCGAAGGAGACCGTGAAGCAGTTCGAGAAGGACGTCAAGGAGGCGGTCGACAAGGTCGCCGGTCAGGATGGTTCGCCCGACCCCGCGATGGCCGCGTGGGTGAAGTTCATGACGCCGGGACCGGAGCATGCCGAGCTCGCCAAGATGGCCGGCATGTGGGACGTGGATACGACGGCGTGGATGGCCCCCGGCGCGCCGCCGACCCGCAGCACGATGACCGCCAGGTTCGAGATGCTGCTCGGCGGTCGATTTCTGAAGGAGACGATCACCGGGGACTTCGACGGCATGCCCTTCGAAGGCGTCGGCATCGTCGGCTTCGACAACGGCACCCGCCAGCACGTGATGACCTGGTACGACACCATGGGCACGGGCATCATGCAGGGCACCGGCACCATGAGCGCCGACGGCAAGGTCTGCACGTGGAAGGCCACCGGCACCAATCCCATGACCGGCCAGCCCGCCCCGATGCGGATGGAGAAGACCATGGTGGATGCGAACACCTTCATGTTCAACATGTTCGCTCCGGGCCCTGACGGCAAGGAGTTCAAGAACATGGCCATGACCTACACCCGGCGAGGCACCAGCGGGGCGACGGCGCCGACTGCGCCGACTCGGCCGACCGCGCCGACTGCGCCCACCGCGCCGTCGACTCCGGCCGCGCCCAAGCGGTGAGCCTGACCGCGACGAACCGATCGGAGTGCGTTGAGCTCCGTCGAGCCGCTCCAATTCGGAACTGACTGAACGACGCCGCGTGCGGAGCCACTCCGCACGCGGCGTTCTTGTTGATGCGTGAGAGGGCTTTGTCCCGGACTTGGAGGGGGCGGACCGGCCGCGGCACGGCCTTGTCGGAGGCAGCAGAGGGTTGCACGACTGGAGGCGTGCGCGGGGAACGTGGCCACACCGCGGATTCGAAATCGCACGCGTTGGCCTCGGCCCCGGAGCGAGTCGAATGGGCGCGGCATCAGACGATTGCCGTGCGCAGCCACACCGCCCGGGTCTGTTCGAATCCGGCCCACGGATCAGGCCATTGCCGGGCGTCGACCACGATGGGTCCGGCGAATCCGGCGACGCTGAGCGCCACCGCGAACTCGAGGACGTCGAGTTGGGCATCCTGCGAGGCGGCGCCGCAGCGGAAGTCGGCAATCGGCGCCCGCATGCCGGAGAGCGTCAGATCGCACAGTCGAACGGCCCCGATCCGGTCCCCGAGGGCGAGCACCGCCCTGGCGGGATCCTCGCCTCGAGCGAGAAGCGCGGCGGGGTCGATGCCCACGCGGATCCGCGCTTGTTCGGCGGCATCGGATGGAGGGTGCGGGGTGGTCGTCGACTGCGGCCGAGCGAGGGCATCGATCAGCTCGCCGACCACCACCGCCGGCGAGCCGGGGCGGATCGGAGCGGTGTGGTCCACGACCTCGACGCCGTGATGGTCGGCGTGCGCGAGAACTGCGCGCACGGAGTCGAGCAGCCCGGCGCCTTCGACGGGCGCGGGAAACGAGAGCGAGAGCGGAACGCGCCCGAACTCGGCAGCGAACTCGATGGCCTCGCGGACGGCGTCGACGGCGCGATCGACGTGGGCGGCATCGGCGAAGTGGCCGGCGGGAATCCAGAGGTCGAGTCCCGAGACCGCAATCTCGCGGCGGCGCAGCGTGCCGCGGAAGGCCCGGCGCTCGGCCCCGTCGAGATCGCGCGGGCGGAGCCCGGGGCGGGTTGCGCTCAACTGCACGTGGAGGTAGCCGAGGCCCGAGAGTCGCTCGAGCTCAGCCTCGATCTCGCCGTCGAGGGCCCCAAGTCCTGCCGAGAGTTCCGCGCGTCGAATCGTCACGGGTGCGGATCCTACCGGGCGCTGTACCGCGGCGGGAGGCGCCGTCGTCCGTCCCGCGCGTCCATCCGTACGATCGGCCACCGATGGAACCACGCCTCGCACTCGAGCCCGAGGTGCACTTCGTGCACGGCCCGGTGGCCTTCTCCCCAATTGCGCCCTTTCCGCCCGGCGCCGGCGGCGAGTGCATCTTCGTGGGGCGAACGCGGGACGAGACCCACCCGCGACACGGCCGTCTGGTCCGCCTGGAGTACGAGGCCTTCGAGCCGATGGCCCGATCGATCCTCGCGGGGATCGCCGAGGAGGCGGCGGCCCGCTTTGGGTGTCGTGCGATTCGCGTCCATCACGCCCTCGGCTGCGTGCCCACCGGCGAAGCCAGCGTGGTGGTGCAGGTGGCGTGCGGGCACCGCGCCGAGGCCTTCGACGCGTGTCGATTCATCATCGATGGCCTGAAGAAGGAGGCCCCGATCTGGAAGAAGGAGATCTTCGCCGACGGCTCGTCGTGGTCGAGCGGATCGGCCATCGAAGTCAACGGCCGCGAGGGCACCTCGCAGAGTGCGGAGCAGGACCAATGAACGGATTCGCATCTCGACTGCTTCCTTCGGCGCTGGATGTCGTCCATCTCCTCGCGCTTGTGCTCTGGTCGGCGGCGCTCCTCTCGGTTGCGGTGGCGGCGATGGGCGTCTTCATCACCCTGCCGAAGTCGAATGTGGTGCTCCCGGAGTTCTCGGGATACGTGGAGGCGACGAACAGCTCGGAAGCGGCCGCGGCGGCCGACTACGGGCGGATCGCCGGAGGGCTGGTGATGGCTCCGGTCTTCGCCCGAACCGACCAGGCCCAGGCGATTCTCGGAAGCATCGCGTTCGCGACCTTCGTCGTCCGGTCTCTGCTGCGCTCGAGCTGGCGATCGCGGCGCCTTGGCACGTTCCTTCAGGGAGCGCTGATCACCGCCGCCCTGGTCCTGGTCGCCTGGCACAACGCCCGGGTGGCGCCGCGGATGGATCAGGCCCTGCAGAGCTTCTGGGAGCACGCTCGCGCGGGAGAGATCGCCGAGGCCACCGCGGCTCGGGCCCGCTTCGACGCCGATCATCACGGTGCCGACTTCCTCTTCCGCGTGCGGTTTGCGCTGGTGCTTGGCGCACTTGTGGTTTCGGCCGTGAGCGGCGGCGCGGCCCGAACGCCCGCGCCCGGCGCGGAGCCTCGCCCGTGAGCGGACCGCGCCAGGTGGCCGGACGGCGCGGGTCATCCAGTGGCGAGTCGAAGGTCGCGCTGCCGCGGAAGACAGCGGCGCAGCGACTCCGGGCCGACGCGCTCTACGCGGCGCTCGCCGCGAGATACCCGGATGCCCACTGCGAACTCACCTTCGGGTCACCGCACGAACTGCTGGTGGCCACGATCCTCTCGGCGCAGTCGACTGACGTCGGAGTCAACAAGGCCACACCGGCGCTCTTTCGCCGCTTCCTTGTCCCGCGCGACTACGCGAGCGTCGAACCTGTCGAGATCGAGCCGTACGTCCGCTCGCTCGGCTTTTTCCGAAGCAAGTCGAAGGCGATTTACGAATCGATGCGAAGGATCGAGCGCGAGTACGGCGGAGAAGTGCCGCAGACCATGGCCGAACTCCTCACCCTGCGCGGCGTCGCTCGAAAGACCGCCAATGTCGTCCTCAGCAACGCCTTCGGTACGCACGTGGGCGTCGTCGTCGACACCCACGTGACGCGCCTCTCGGAGCGCTTCGGCCTGAGTCGGGCGAGTGACCCGGTGCATGTCGAACGGGACCTGATGGCCCTCTTCCCACATCCCTGCTGGGGCATGCTGAGCCACCTTCTGATCTGGCACGGTCGCCGGGTCTGCAAGGCGCGCGGCGGGAGTTGTGCCGCCGACTCGATCTGCCGCGAGTTTCACGCTGGAAGGCATGCCATTCGGAGCACGGCCGCAGCAGGCACACCTCGCCCGGTGCAGCCGAGCTCGAAGTGAAGGTCGGCGCACATTGCCGCAGGTCACGAGCTACCGTCGACGCACTCATGCAGCACGGATCAGCACAATTTGCATTCCTCCGCGGCATGCTGCGGTTGTTCGCGGCACTGTTTCTTTCTCTGTCAGTCGTCGGCTGCGCGTCCGAGTCGAAGAAGCCCGACCTCCCGGAGGGCGGCGCGGCTCCCCCCAGGAAGAAGAGTTCGTCGCGGAAGCGCGACGAGATCGTGGTCCTGCCCACACCACCCGATCGAAAGGTGGAGATCGTCTCCTTCGTCGGTGGCACGCATCGGGCGATGCTCGTCTCCGAAGGTCGCTGGTTCCAGCTCTTCCGAAACGAGCTCCTCGTGCTCGACGTCAGGAGCGGCGAGCTGCTCTCGCGGGTCGAGCTTGCTCCTTTCGGCACCATGAGCCCCGCCGCCGATCTGATCCGAGATGGCGACCGGCTGATGGTGTTGATGTGGGGTGACGCGGTCATCACCCTGGAGCTGGGGAGCAGCGATCTCCCGCGTATCAGTTCGGTCGACACCAGCGAGATGCTTGGCATCCGGCCGCGTCGGATTTCCAAAGTGGGTGGGGTCGGCGGGGCCGGTGGAACCATCTTTGTCAGCGGCGACGGCGGCGTGATCCGCTGGAGCGACCGAATGCCCTTCACCGCCCCGGAGTTTGCGGTGGGCGCGGGCACCGTCGTCTCCGCGGCCCAGGGTCGCTCCACCGGACAGGTGGTCTGCGCGGGTCGCGGCGTCTTCTCCCTCGGCGACGGGCAGCTTCTCGCCTCCGCGACTGAGATCTTCGAGCTGCCTGCGGAGAGCGGTGGGGCGATGGCGTTTGCGCGACAGGCCCGCGAGGGATTCACGGTCGGGGTGATGAGCGCCAACGTCGACGAGATGAGCGCTGAGGTGATGCCCGGCATTCTGCAGCGATTCCGCTGGTTCGACGATCGGCTCTGGGCGGTCACCGACACCCGCATCGTCTCCTGGACCGTCCGCGAGGGTCAGCTCGGCGATCGCGCGGAGTTCGCCGTCCGCGGCGCCCGGGACGTGGCCCGACTGGGAGTGAATGCCCTCGCGGTCTCCGGGAGCTTCGGCCGGGCGCTCTACCGGGAGAAGCCCGAGAACGGTCTTCCCGGCGACTCCTTCTACGGCGCCCAGCGCGAGGCCAGTCGACTCACCGCCGCGATCCAGGACAACCGTCGAATCCTTGCGGGGAGCGAGGAAGGCAACTGGCTGTATCTGATTGGGGCCGAGGCGGAGTTGACCAGCCGCACCCTCGGCGTCTGGCAGACGCCGATCACCCGCGTGCGCGGAGAGTGGGGCTCCGCCGAGATCGGTGAGGACGGACGATCGGTGACCGGCACGATTGACGGCATTCCGCAGACCTTCATTCCCGACGGGCGACCGCGCATCACCTGCCTTGCGGCGGTCGGTCGGGAACTCTGGATCGGCCACGAGGAGGGCATTCACGTCATCGGGCGAGGATCGAGCGGGCTGATCGTCACCATCGGCTCGATTCGACTCGACGGTCCAGTGCCGTACGTCTTTCCCAAGTGGGACGGCGGAGCGGCGTGGGTGGCCGAGTACGGTGGCTTCGGCGTTGCCCGCGTGGTCCCGCTGGAGCCGACGATTCCATCGAGCTCGGAGGATTCGACGCCAGCCAAGTCCGGCGCCAAGGGAGACGAGAAGACGCCGCCCCCCAGCAAGGACAAGTCCAAGGACAAGTCCAAGGACAAGTCCAAGGACAAGTCCAAGGACAAGTCGGAAGTTGCCGACACGCAGAAGGCCGAGCCGTGAATCAGGACCGACCGCCAAGTGCGCCCCTCGATCGGCTGGCCGCGCTTCATCGCTTGCTCGAAGCCGATCCGCGCGACACCTTCTGTCTCTACGGAATCGCTCAGGAGCATGCCCGGCGAGGCGATGTGGTCAATGCCTGCGCGTTCTACGACCGGGTGATCGAGATCGAGCCGACGCACGCCTACGCCTTCTTTCACAAGGCCAAGGCTCTGGAGGCCGCGGGTCGAGTCGACGCGGCCCTCGAGACTCTGCGCCTCGGGCTCGCCGCGGCGAAGGCGCTGAAGGATCCCAAGGCCATCAACGAACTCGCCGGCTATCTGGACGAGCTGGACGGCTGAACGAGCTGGACCCCTGAACGTGGCTCGCCCGACCAAACCCAATCCCACCCGACCCTCCATGGCACCCGTCACCAAGGCCAGATCCGAAGAAGCGGCGACGATCACCGCCGTCGTGGTTCCGCCGACAGACCCGAATCAGCGTCACGTGCGCGTCGGGCGGCGCACGGTCGCGCGGGTCACGGCGTCCGAGGCCGCGGCGCTTGGACTGCGGGTTGGCGCCTCCTGGGATGCGCGGCGGCAGGCGCGGGTCGAGTCGGCTCTGGCCCGGGCCGCGCTTCGGCGCGTCGCCCTGCAGCTTTTCGCACGTCGGACCGTGTCCGCCGAGGAACTCCGAGCCCATCTGGCGCGCCGCGGCTGCGGCTCGGCAGCGATTCGAACCCTTCTGCGCGGGCTGGTGCGAGATGGCTGGCTGACTGCGGTGCCGACTGCCGCGGCACCGTCTCGATCGGTCGAGCTCGGCGTTCCCGCGCGGCCCGAGGCCAGAGGCAGTACCCGGGTACCATCGGCTCGCCGCGGCACCGCCACCCGCGGTGGCGCCGCCGTCGGGCTCGGCACCCGAGCCCTCGGCACCTCCGCTCCCCGCACTCGTCGCGAGCGCTCATGAACCGCTTCTCTTCACGTCCGATTGTCGCAGCGCTCCTCGCGCTTCCGCTGCTCACCGCCGCAGGGTGCACCGGCGGGCTCAACAGCACCGACTCGCTGCTGGGAACTCCCGAGCTGCCCGCGCTGACCGACGCGCAGGTGGGGGATCGCCCGAGCACCGACCAGCCGAGTCTTGCCAACGGGCTCGATCGCCGGGCGTGGACGACGACCACCGTCGTTGTTCCGCGCGGCCAGGTGGAGCATCAGCCGACCTACTGGACCCAGGCGTTGCCGGACCGGTCTCTGCCTCGTCAGCGCGGCGAGTGGCCCACCGGTGGCGAAGTGCTCGATGGCGCCGGCGATCCCGGCAATCAGGCAATCGAGGCGGGGGCCAATCTGGTCTGGACTCCGGCCCAGATTCTGATTGCGCCGGTTGAGATGATCGCCGAGGACCATTGGCCCTGGACCACGCTCCGGTCGGGCCCCGACTACAGCCGCACGCCGCCACCGATGACCCGTGATCCTTGGCGGTGGGTGACTCCGCACTCGGCGACGACGCCGACTTCCCCGGCGGTCGCGGGGCCGTGAACGCCCCCGACTCGAAGTTCAACGCCCACGGACTGCCCCTCCATCAGCTTCCCGATCCCGAGTGGGAGGTGGGACCGCGCGACGTGCAGCAGATGTTCGACACCGGGCGCGACTTCCTGCTGCTGGACTGCCGCACCGAACAGGAGGTGCAGTTGGCGCGGATTGCGGGCGCGGTGCACGTCCCGATGCAGGACATCGCCGCCCGCCTTCAGGAGCTGCGCGAACATGAGGATCGACCGATTGTGGTGCATTGCCATCACGGACGGCGATCGTTGCAGGTGGCGGTCTTCCTCCGCCAGCAGGGGTTCAGCGACGTGCGCTCGATGGCGGGGGGCATCGAACTCTGGTCGCAGTCGGTGGACGCGAGAGTTTCGAGGTATTGAGCCGACACCCCACACTCCTCTCTCCCGTGCTCTCTCTCCGCCTCATCACTGGTCCGCTGCTGATTGCGCTGCTCCTCGGGCTCATCTGGGCCGACGAGGCAATCGCCCACCTCAGCCTCCCGGGGCCGCTCGATCAGTGGATGCACCGCGGGACGTGGCCGCCTGGGTCGCTGCTCTTCGCCTTCGTGGCGGTGATCGTCATCCCGATTGCGTCTCTCGAATTCACGCGGCTGGCGCGGGGTCAGGGAATTGCCGGGAGCGTCTGGCTCAACGGCATCGCCGCAATCACCGCCGCTGGGACGATCTGGACCGCGGGGCTGCTCCCGCTCGATTTGGCCCGTGGCGCGATGGGGTTCTTCGGCACTCTGTTGATTGCGGTGCTGATCGTCTCGCTGATTCTCTTCTCGCGCGGACAGCAGGTCGCGGGTGTGCTGGCCGCCGCCGGGGCGGCGCTGTTTGCCACGATCTACCTCGGTGTCCTTCCGGGATTTCTGCTGGCCATCCGCCACGATCACTCGGCCTGGGTCGTGCTCGGGATTCTGCTGGCCACCAAGGCGAGCGACATCGGTGCCTATTTCACCGGGAGAACTCTCGGACGGCACAAGCTGATTCCCTGGCTGAGCCCAGGAAAGACCTGGGAGGGACTGATCGGGGGGGTTGTCGCCGGCGCGCTGGTGGGTGCGGCACTCGCGGCGTTCAGCCGCTCTCTGGGTCTTGGTGAGGACTTCAGCGCACTCTGGGGCGCAGTCTGCGGGATGACTTTCGCCCTGGTCGGCCAGTTCGGCGACCTCTCCGAGAGCCTTCTCAAGCGAAGCGCGGGAGCCAAGGACTCCGGGCGCCTGCTTCCGGGCATGGGCGGCATGCTCGATGTGCTCGATTCGCCGCTCTTCGTGGCCCCGGTCGCGTACTGGATGGTCGGCTGACCGAGCGTCGGGGCGACCGACCACGATGGCATGGCGTTCGCGCCGGTTCGATTCGGGTCGCCGAGCGGGTTCTCCGAGCGCGAGATTGGCGATGCCGTTGAATCGTGCGCCGTGGCGCGTAGACTCGCATCCATGTCGTTGATTGCCAAACTCGTGAATCTCCATCGAGTCGACAGCCAGGCCCGGGGCCTCCGCAGCCGACTCGAGACCGCTCAGCGACATGTCGCCTCGCAGGAGAAGCTCCTCTCCACGCTCACCCGCCAGCGGCAGGAGCTGGCAGCGCAGCGGAAGCAGATCGCCGCTCGCGCCGGAGCGCTCGAAGTGGAAGCGCAGGGCGTCGACGAGCGCCTGGCTCGCCTTCGCGGGGACCTCGACCTGCAGCAGACGCCGAGGGCCTACAACGCCCTCCTGAGTGAAGTGAACGGGCTCAAGCAGGATCGCGCCAGCCTCGACGACCGCATCCTCGCCGAGTTGGAACAGGGCGAGAAGCTCAAGGTCGAGAGCGAACGGGTGGAGACGTCGGTTGCGGAACGCCAGCGACTTCGCGACCACGCCGCCAAGGAACTGGCCGAGCGCGAGGGCGAAGTGTCGGATCGGCTCCACCAACTCGATCGCGAACGAGCCACGGCGGCCCAAGGCATTCCCGAGATCACCCTGACCCTCTTCAAGAAGCTGGGCGACATGCACGACGGCGATGCCCTCGCGCCGATTGAGGAAGTGGATCGCCGCAATCGCGAGTACAGCTGCGGGGCGTGCAACATGCACCTGCCCTTCGAGTCGTACTCCCGGCTCAGCGCTCCCAGTGGATCGGTGGTGCAGTGCAGCAGTTGCCACCGGATCCTCTACCTGACGCAGGATGTCGCGGCGCCGAGCGAGAAGATGCCGTCGACGAAGAGTCTGACGACCAAGGCCCGCGCCGCTCGCGCCACGCTGAAGGAGGCCGAGGCCCTCGCGGCCGCCAACGTGAAGAGCGCTGCGACTGAAGCGACGGCCGCCGGTGGGACGACGCAGGCTGGCGCCAAATCGGAATGAGTGGCGCGCCCGCCGACATTCGGCGCAGGCCCGAGCCCGCAACGCGTTCCAGCCCGGCTGGAGCGGCCCGGTCCAGCATGAACATCCTCGGCATCGAAACCAGTTGCGACGAGAGCGCTGCGGCGGTCGTCACAGCGGACCGCGATGGCCGCGATGGCCGCCTCGGTCGAATGGTGGTGCGCTCGAGTGTCGTTGCGACCCAGTTCGATCTGCACCGCGAGTACGACGGCGTCGTTCCGGAGATTGCCAGCCGCGCCCATCTGGAGCGGATTCTGCCGGTCATCCAGGGAGCGCTCGCCGAGAGTCAGCTCACCTTCGAGGCCATCGATGCCATCGCCGTCGGGCACCGGCCGGGGTTGATCGGGTCGCTTCTCGTGGGTGTGAGTGCTGCGAAGGCTCTGGCGTGGTCGTTGTCGAAGCCGCTGCTGGGCGTCGACCACATCGCGGCGCACCTGACCGCGGGGCTTCTCGACGCCGATCCGCCGCGCTGGCCCGCCCTCGGGCTGGTGGCCTCCGGTGGACACACCAGCCTCTTCCTGCTGGAGGCGCCGGGATCGCTCACGCTGCTCGGTCGCACCATCGATGATGCCGTCGGCGAGGCCTTCGACAAGGTCGGCACGCTGCTGGGGCTTCCGTATCCGGGAGGTCCCGCCATCGATCGCCTCGCGGCCCAGGGCAACGACCGGGCCTTCGACTTTCCGATCTCGCTGCCGAGGCGCGACAGCCTGGACTTCTCCTTCAGCGGGCTCAAGACGGCGGTGCTCTACGAAGTGCGCCCACCGACGCGGCGTGGCCGCGGCGGTGAGGTGATCGAGCCAGTCGAGCGACTCGAGCGGACGCTGAGCGACTCCCGCCGCGCCGATCTCGCGGCGTCGTTTCAGCGCGCGGCCATCGGGGCCCTGATGCGAAAGCTTGAACTGGCTCACGCGAGTCATCCAACCCCGACCCTGCTGGTGGGGGGCGGGGTCACCGCGAACTCCAGACTGCGCGCTGAACTCGCCGCCTTTGCCGGGTCACGCTCGCTGGACCTTCGCCTGCCGAAGCTGGCCTACTGCATCGACAATGCGGCGATGATCGCCGGCGCCGCCGCGCCGCGAGCGCTCCGCGGCGAGCGCGACGATCTCGACCTCGCCCCGTGCGCCGTGAGCGCCGTCAGCAGTCGCGGGCGCCGTCTGGAACGCTGACGGACTGCTCCGCATTCGAGTCCACCTCTCCCTCTCCACCGACCATGACCTTCCGCCCCGGACATCGTGACGATCGCTACATCTACGTCGATGGCCCGCACCCGGCGACCATCGACGAAGGGGCCCTTCTCAAGCAGTGCTCCGTGGAGTTCGGTCGTGTCTCCGGCCCCGGTGGCCAGAACCGCAACAAGGTCGAGACCGCGGTGACCATGATCCATGTGCCCACCGGAGTCGAGACCCGGGCCACCGAGCGCCGCAGCCAGGCCCAGAACCGTCATGTGGCCATCTTCCGCATCCGGCTCAAGCTGGCCATTCGAGTGCGCTCGTGGGTGCATCGCGACCATCACCAGCCCAGCGAACTGTGGCGGCGTCGACGGCAGGGCGAGAAGCTCGCCGTCAATCCGGAGCACGAGGACTATCCCGCGCTCCTCGCGGAGGCCCTCGATCTGATCGTCGCCCGCAACTACGACATCGCCGGCGCCGCCGGCCGTCTGGGCATCACCATGTCGCAGCTTGCCCGACTCGTCCGCCACGAAAAGCACGCCTTCGCGATGGTGAACCAGGGGCGGGAGAGTTGTGGGTTGCCAACGTTGAGGTAGGGAGCAGGGAGCAGGGAGCAGGGGGAATCGCAGTGGGTTGCACGATTGGATGCGTGCGCTGCATTCGAGCCGTTGGGGCGATGATGGTCCGTGCGCACATTTCAGAGGTGCCGCGCATTTCAGAGGTGCAGGGTGCGTACCGGGCACATGGGTGACAGGTCCGGTCGCTGTCCCCGTTTGTTCCGAAATCCTGGATGCCACGGCTGGCGTGCCAGCGGTGCTTCCGTCCCCATGCTCGGTCACAACGCGTAACCGACGCAGAACGCACGGTCGGACAAGCCGATCGTGGCGTTCAGATGCGAGATCCTGGATGCCACTGGGGGGTGTTGGACACGCACGCGCGCGACAACCGATCCGTCGCCACAGGAGGTTTGGATCGGGCCCCGGTCCAGCCGAAGAAACAGACCTCCCCCGGAAGTTGTGCGTGTCCAGTGCGTTCCATTGCGTTCAATCCCGGTGGTACCCTCTGCCGAAATGACGACAGTTGCGATTCCCTCCTCTGACGCGGAGCTTTCATGGCGGCTCCACGAACTCACGTTCCGGGTGCTCTATCCGTTCTTCTTCGCCGGGGCGGATGGGTCGCAGGCGTCTGAAAAATCGGAACTCGCACGGTTCAGATCGCAGTTGACTGCCATCGACTTTGGCGGGGCGGCAACCCGGAGCCGTGGAGCACTCTGGCTGCCCGGGTTGACCCATGATGAGCACAATTACACCGACAAGCTGCTTCCTGCGGCAGCCCGTGCGGTGTTTGGAACCCTCGCGCCGGGGGGCCCGGCGACGAATCAGTCCAGGTACCTGGTGCTGAGCGAACGGCACTTCAGCCATCTCTTCGGACCCGAGCGGAGTGTGATCCTCAAACGCGACAACGCGAAACGGACGAAGCTCTCACTTGCGTTTGCGACTCGAGCGCCGGTTGAGCTCTTTCTGTCGGAGTTCGGATTCGGACTGCTCTCCATGCGATTCGCGGCCCAGTTCGAGGCAGAAGATGCCGCCGCCCTCGCCAAGGTCCGCGAGGCGATCTATCTCGCAAGTGAAATTCGGCCGTCAATTGGGCTCGATCTTGGTCGGAAGGAAGGGAGGCCCACCGCTCGCGCAGACGAGGGCGCCCCAAGGGAGAACGAGAACATCGAGGACGAGGAGATCCTTGGTCGCGCCTCGCTGGAATCGGTGGGCGGTGAGTCGCTGCGGGTGCGTCCCCTGATCGAGGTGCTCGGGAACCTGGTTCGCCCTCTCCACGAGCCCTGTGGAGTCCGACTCGCATCGCCGGAAAGCCGGGAGACTGCTCTCGGAAACCTCGGTGTGTATGCCGTGATCCGGGCCCGGAGCGTTTCAGATGATGGCCTCGCCAAAGCCACGGCGCGGCGCGGGGCCGAACGGCTGGTCCGAGAGCTGTCGATCCTGCCCTCGGCGCAGCATCGTGGTCGGCCGGAGGATTCCCCGGGCGTGTACGCGAGCGTCTTCACCAACTTCCACGTCGCCGCGGCCAGCGCCGCCGCGGCTGTGCATCTCGTCATCGATCAGCCCGGAGCGGAGTCCTACAACCCCAAGCGAGCGATTCATGCACTCGAGGGTTACTTCGTCCCGTATCTCCTCGCGCTTCACCAGCGGTGGCAGGCCCAACACACGCTGGGTCGGGCGCGGGCCATTGTTTCGCGCCTGATTCCGGGTGCCCATTCCTCGACGGCCACCGAGCGCGACGTGGCCGACGCCGTCATCGATGATGCGGTGGCGCTCCAGCGCGAAGTGCTGACGTTCAGAGTGTCGGCCGACTTCGCCTCGGTGAGCAGCAACGCCAACTACAACGCGTGGTATTCGGCGGCCCGGGCCGGTCTCCGCGCCGAAGAGGAGATCGCGCGGATCCGCGATGGATTGACCGACCTGAACGAGGCGCTCGCCGCCCGCCGCGGTGAGCGGCTGGTGGCGGAGATCGGCAAGAACGTCAAGTCCACCCGGGACGCCCAGCGCAAGATCGAGTGGCTCGAGGTGATTCTGGTCACGACCTACATCGTCGAACTCCTTCACATCCTGATGACCGTCACCCAGCACGGTGGGGTCCCCGCGACGTCGATTGTCATCACCACCGCACTCGCGGGCTTCCTGCTCTGCCGGCGGTTCATTCATCCAGACCACGCGGGCGAAGGGAACAAGCGCGATCGGGATCACACCGTGTTGATCCTGATCATGCTCTGCCTGCCGATTGCGGCGTGGCTCGCGATCTGGCTCTGGTTCACTGGCGACACTCCCCTGACCCCAGGGCATTGACCATCAAGGAGACGGATCCGTGGCATCGTTGACACTTCCGCTGGGCCTCAAATCGCGCTGGCACACCGAATTGACGCGGGGTTCGGCACAAGGAGCCGATGCCGCCGACGGGATCTACCTGGCAGAGGTGCTCCCACTGGTTGTGAGCCATCTGCGCAGACGTCGAGAGGACATGCTCTTGCGCCTCCCGTTCGAGGCAAGGAACTGCCGACGCCTGATCAGCACGCTCGGGCTCAGTCCGCAGACGACGATCATCATGGCGTGTCTGTTGCAACCAGAGGAACTGGTCATCATTCGGAGCGAAGATCCTTCCGCGGACGTTCATGAGCACAAAGTTCGAGAGGGGTTGAGAAGGCTTGCCACGGCCACGGCTGAGGGCGAGCCAGAACAACCCTGGCTCGCGGAGCGATTTCGATCCAAATGCGACACGTGGATCCAAAGCAGGCGCGTCGATCCGATCACTCCGTCCCAGACGCTCGAGGCCGTGCGCAGCGCAATCGGTGGCAACAACGACCTGGTCGACTTTACCGGTGGACGAAAGACCATGAGCGCTGCGGCACTCCGCGCGGCGATGTTGAAGGGTGCGCTCGCGGTCTACCTCGAAGCCGAGGAGGACCTTGTGCTGCGCCTACCGATTCCGGGGTCTGAGAAGGTCTCAGTGATCTCCCCCCGCGAGGATGGAAGCCTCGCCCACGAGCTTCGAGATCTTGCCCAGAAGGAGACCAAGACGACACTCGTCCCCGCCGAGGCGATTGATGTGCTCGAGCGGAGCAAGGAGTACCAGGCAGATCCCGCTCCAGAGAACCTGGCCCTGGCGCTCTTTCGCTGCTACAGCGACCTGGTCTTCTTTCAGAATACGGCAAACGGCGCCAGCCTCGGCTTGGCTGCGGCGATTCAACAGGCGAGAGGGACGCTGGCAGACACGAGCCAACTCGGCGAGGACCTTCGGACGCGGATTACGGAGCAGCTTCAGGCGTTCGAGGCCGTTGCGACGGACCTTCACATGACGGGGACACCGCGAACGCTCGCAACCACGGCCGCCTTTCTTGCCTTGGCGGACCGCTACCGCAAGCTGAATCGGTACGACTGGGCCGGACTGATGTACGCGCGGGCGATCGAGGAGTGTGCGGAGCAGGTCGTGCACAAGCAATACGGCCTCAGCCGCAACAATCCCGAGTACACGAAGCTTTCGGACGACCACTGGGGGCGGCTGGTGAAGCACGCGGCCGCCTTCGAGCACCCTTCAGAGCGTACTTGGGGCGGACCAGGCGCGGGTCGATCTGGTCCGAGGCTGCTCTACGCCGCCGAACTACTGACCATCCGGCTCGTCGCCCATCCAAAGATTGGAGATCCAACCACGCTGACCAATCTGAAGCTGAACCACCGGACAATCCGAAACGCGATCACGGGCCGAAACCACTCTCCACTCGCCCACGGCGTCACGCCGCTCGCCGAAGAGGCGTGCCGCGCGCTCCACGACGCCGCGGGGGTCGCGATACTCCTCCTCTGTGACCCAGACGAACTCAAATGCCTCAACACTCAGCGAGAGGCTCTGGGGTTCGTGCACTTGGCGGACATTGTGCATGGCATGGAATCTTCCATAGCCCAATCGCTTGTTGAATCACAGGACGAGTGAGGTTGGAACGACCCGTGCGTTGAGTCCGTAAAACCGAACGAAGACAAACTGTCGCGTACCGACAACGCTCTGATCCAGGCCATCAACCAGCTTGGAGTGCGGCCGAAGCCGCTCCATAGCGGCACCTGTACTGGCGTTGCGTGGCACGGAGGAGTTGGGGATCGTGTTTCGACTGCGGCCGAAGCCGCTCTATAGCGGCACAAGACGATGAAGATTCTGATCACGCTGAACGCTCTCGTTTCGACTGCGGCCGAAGCCGCTCTATAGCGGCACTTTCGGTCGACCTCTTAGCGTCGGTGTTCTGTTCTTGTTTCGACTGCGGCCGAAGCCGCTCTATAGCGGCACAACTCAGGGAATATCCTATTGAAAGCCAACATTGCCGTTTCGACTGCGGCCGAAGCCGCTCTATAGCGGCACATAGCTGGGGTGTGTGGGTGCAGACGGACTACTCGCGTTTCGACTGCGGCCGAAGCCGCTCTATAGCGGCACAGTGGGGGAAGTCATCATGATAGGTGACGACGCGGTTTCGACTGCGGCCGAAGCCGCTCTATAGCGGCACACAAACTAACAACTCTGAAACGAAAGGATTTGAACAAGTTTCGACTGCGGCCGAAGCCGCTCTATAGCGGCACCTGAGGCGAACCCACAATGGCGTGTGGGAGTGCGTTTCGACTGCGGCCGAAGCCGCTCTATAGCGGCACGTTCCTATTGCGTTCGATTACGAGACGGAGCGAATCGTTTCGACTGCGGCCGAAGCCGCTCTATAGCGGCACCCCATGTCCTTCTCGGCGTGGAGCCCGGTGGAGAACGTTTCGACTGCGGCCGAAGCCGCTCTATAGCGGCACGTGCGCATGTTTCCGCAGTTCTCACCTGAGGCGAGTTTCGACTGCGGCCGAAGCCGCTCTATAGCGGCACCCACCTATGTTATTCTTTCACTTCCTATGCATTGCGTTTCGACTGCGGCCGAAGCCGCTCTATAGCGGCACTGTGCTTTTCGTCGTCTCTCACCCTCGTCGTATCTCGTTTCGACTGCGGCCGAAGCCGCTCTATAGCGGCACTGTTCGGGTTCACAAAGACCCGAGAGAAGCATGGTTTCGACTGCGGCCGAAGCCGCTCTATAGCGGCACTTTGAAGACATACCCCTCTATCGCCGAGCTCGCCGCAGTTTCGACTGCGGCCGAAGCCGCTCTATAGCGGCACGGGTCGCTGGGATGAGGAGTGGAAGGGGATGCTCAGTTTCGACTGCGGCCGAAGCCGCTCTATAGCGGCACTGGGTTAAGGTTCCAAAGGTTTTAAACACAACCTGTTTCGACTGCGGCCGAAGCCGCTCTATAGCGGCACTGCGCACGCCGTGTCGGAGTCGGAGTGGCGGCGACCGGTTTCGACTGCGGCCGAAGCCGCTCTATAGCGGCACTTCCCCCCCCTCTGAAAGGAGGGCAACGTGATGAGTTTCGACTGCGGCCGAAGCCGCTCTATAGCGGCACGCGGCCGATTCTGATGGGTCACAACACGGAGCAGGTGTTTCGACTGCGGCCGAAGCCGCTCTATAGCGGCACAAGATCTCCGGTTCCATAGCAGGCACGACCGGGTTCGTTTCGACTGCGGCCGAAGCCGCTCTATAGCGGCACAGCTGTGGGATTTTTATCTGCACCACCCAACTTCGAAGTTTCGACTGCGGCCGAAGCCGCTCTATAGCGGCACCTGGCCGGTACACGCAGTCGGGTTCCGGCGACCACGTTTCGACTGCGGCCGAAGCCGCTCTATAGCGGCACTAAAAACCCCACGCCGTGTCCTTTTAAGGGACGCGTTTCGACTGCGGCCGAAGCCGCTCTATAGCGGCACCATTCGACCAGGCGATGACGACACTCTGGATCGCGTTTCGACTGCGGCCGAAGCCGCTCTATAGCGGCACTTGTTTTGGATCTTTTAATCCCCCACCATCTGCGTTTCGACTGCGGCCGAAGCCGCTCTATAGCGGCACTATGAAGGCGGCAGCCACGCAGTCGGTTGCGATGGGGTTTCGACTGCGGCCGAAGCCGCTCTATAGCGGCACTGGGTCGGGCCCTACATCATCGACCTGCCGAGCGGCCGTTTCGACTGCGGCCGAAGCCGCTCTATAGCGGCACCAGATCACCGAGTTCATGACGTCATGGGCGCCGGAGGGTTTCGACTGCGGCCGAAGCCGCTCTATAGCGGCACGGTCCCCCTCTTTAGTTTCGACTGCGGCCGAAGCCGCTCTATAGCGGCACAGCCCTCGCCGCCCTCGATGCCCTCGACGCCGCCGTGTTTCGACTGCGGCCGAAGCCGCTCTATAGCGGCACGAACCATTGGTCTGTTCCACATAGAAAGGGCAGCAGTTTCGACTGCGGCCGAAGCCGCTCTATAGCGGCACTCAACCGCCTGTTTCCGAACGGTCGCCTGGACCAACTGTTTCGACTGCGGCCGAAGCCGCTCTATAGCGGCACATCGTACTCAGTATTTTCTACATGCTGGCGGGTATGTTTCGACTGCGGCCGAAGCCGCTCTATAGCGGCACCACCATCATTATCCGGGACGGCGAGGACCCGCGGGTTTCGACTGCGGCCGAAGCCGCTCTATAGCGGCACAAATGGACGCCCGACATGACGTACTCCAGAGATTCGGGTTTCGACTGCGGCCGAAGCCGCTCTATAGCGGCACTACCTCTCTACCGCGTAGGAGGACAACATGCGTAAGGTTTCGACTGCGGCCGAAGCCGCTCTATAGCGGCACCGTGCAACGCCTACGGTGGCTGCCCGTTCATACCGTTTCGACTGCGGCCGAAGCCGCTCTATAGCGGCACCCAGGAGGACGCTCAGCTCGCCATCGATGAGTTCAGTTTCGACTGCGGCCGAAGCCGCTCTATAGCGGCACCGCACCGCTTCGCGGTCCGCTTGTGTCATGCTGGCGCAACATCTCCATGCCGCAGGAGTTGCGCGCCACGATCGCAGGTTGCCAAAGAGCCGTGATAGAACATGCGATACACCCACCTTGCGGTGGGTTCGAGCGGCCGGGGACCCGGACGGCCACGCTGTGGCCAGTCTCCGAATCAGCGGGACACTCCGTACAGCCTCCTACGCCGAGGCGCCTCGAAAGGAGGCAGCCTCTTGGCGACTTCAACGAGCGACGACGGGCCCTGAACTTCGCGGTGACCGCGGCGCCAGACGTGCAACAGCAGGTCTGCAGCGGTGTACGCACGAGCCAGTCTATGACATGTGTCGAGTGAAGTTCAGCGCTGATCTTGCATCAGGGGGCGAATAGCACGGTACTCCACGATTCCGGGGTCTTCATCCAGCTCATGCGGCGGCGGGTGCCGCGCTCGTCGATTGGGACGATGTCGACGATGTCGTCTCTTCTCAGCACGATGCCAAGCGCCAGCCGAAGGTCGGGGAGATCCTCGGGATCGAGGGCGACCTCGAAGACCGACTCCTGCACGCGCTTCCCGAACCGAGCGAGGGTCTTGGCAACCCGCCGCCGGCGACCGTTGTCGGCGATGTCATACGCCACCAGATAGAGGCTCATGGGTGTTCGAAGACCTCGAAGAGGCGTGAGTGATCGAGCAGATGCCGCCGCAGCGAACGGGCACTCGCCATGATCCTGCTGCGATATGGGGATGGTTCACTCCCCATGCGGCATCGCGTCGCGAGGGCGAGCGAGTCGTGCAGTGTCTGGAGGGTGCGGCGAATGGCGGTGTTCGAGACGTCGACGCGATAGTCGCTGGTCGGATCGCCAGGACGGAAGTCGCCGGGCTTCAAGTGCTCGAGGGCAGTGAGCACTGCCCGATCGGCGAGATGGCGGAAGGGCTCCTGGAGATCCGAGGCCAGCGCGTCGTGCCCGGGCGAGGGCCGGTGGAGGAGTCCGAGGCCTGGCACCAGCCCGACGCTGCGGATGGCCGTTCCGACGAGTCGGTAGATGGTGCTGTGGCAGAGATTCAGAAGGATGTTGGCGGGGTCCTCGGCATCCGGAGCCACCCGGACGCGGAATCCACACCAGCGCGGGACCAGCGACCCGAACGCCTCATACCAGCGGGCAGCCGCGCTTCCCTCGAGGCCGAGAAGCGTTTCAACGCTCGCAGCCTGTCGACAGCGATCGGCGATCTGAAGAAGCGCTTCGGAATGGTCGCGGGCAAGCCGCCCCGATCGTGCCAATGCCGCGGTCAGGACCCCGTGATTGTGCACCTTCGCTCCGATCAGTCGGCGGGCCAGCGCCAGGCGGTGCGATTCGTCCTGAGCCGCAGCAACCTGGGCGACGACCGACTCCGGATCAGGGTCGCTGTCGGCCGTGAGAAGCCGGACGCGGTCGCGGCCGCCATTGTTCGCAATAGTCGCCGAGATTCCGTGGTCCACGAGTGCCCGCAGCGCGCTCGCCGAGATCGAGGGGTGACCGAAGACGAGCAGATCGCGGATCCGTGCAAGCGGCACGGTGACCACCACCGATGGCCGCCCGGATTCGATCCGCAGCCCGTTTGTGCTGCAGTCGATCGAGCGGACATCGGGACCCGCGACCAGATGGGATTGCTCATCGGGATCCATCTGGTCGGTTTCACCCGGAAGATCGACGAAGCGTCGCACGCCCGGTGCCGGAGACTCGGCCTGCTTCCAGCCGATCTGATCGATCGGATGGGGTCGGTCCAGGGCCTCGGCCGTCCAACGATCCCGATACTCGAAGCGGAACCCAAGGAAGGTGAAGGGTTCGCGGAGATCAATGACCGAGGTCTTCTTCTCGTTGAGGCTCAGGGCGAGAGCTTCCGCCGCCAGTCGAACTCGCTCGAAGGCGGCCTCGGCATCCGAACGACGGCGATAGAGCACGAGAAAGTCATCGGCGTAGCGAACCAGGAGCCCGCCCTCGGCCTGAATCTGCTCGTCGAACTGGTCGAGGAAGAGATTGGCAACGAGCGGCGACAGCGGCGATCCGGTTGGCACTCCTCGATCGGCCGCGGGGGCGCCGGTCACGATCGAGGCCATCAGCCAGGCCACAAGCTGGTCGTCGCCGATGTAGGCGTCAAGGCGGGCCCGCAGCAGGACGTGGTCGATGCTGTCAAAGAAGCGGGAGAAATCAGCCTTCAGCGCAAAGCGGAAACCCTGCTGGGTGGCCCGCTGGATCATCCGCGCCGCATGGGTGCGCCCCAGCCCGCGTCGGTAGGCAAGTGACGAATCCTCGAAGAACCAGTCGAGAGCCGGGGCGAGGAGCGCATGAACCGCCCGCTGAATCACTCGGTCCTCCCGGGCGGGAATGCTGAGCACGCGCTCCCCGCCGCTGGCCTTTGGAATCGGGACCCGGATGTATGGCCGCGCTGTGTGGCGGCCGCTGCGGACCGCATCGGCAAGTCGCTCGGCGGCGCCGCTCGGCAGGTCGAAGGCTGCGGCGGCACGGTCGAGTTCCGACGAGGCGAAGGCGGTGTCGAGCAGCGGCTGCGCACGGCGGCAGGTCGCCGGAGCGTCACCGGCGTCGAGCAGCCGGTAGCCACCGAAGCCGAAGCGGGTGTTCTGTCCCACGTGGACGAACTGGCCAAGAGCGAGCGCGGCCAGGAGGGCCTCGGGAACCTTCTCGAGGACGACCACGCCGGCCGCGCCTCCCAGCGTCTTGCGGGACTGGACCGGCCCGTAGGCAACATCAAGCCAGACGAGGTGATTCTCGATGACCCGCAGTCGCTCGACCGACCGTAGCAGCGGTTCGGCAACGACCAGCTCCAGCGACTCGAGACGACGAACGAGCCGATTGAGAAAGAGCGCCGAATCGAACCACGATCCGTCGAAGTGTGCGCGACCCGCCGCCCGCTCAGAGGTCGGTCGCGGCATGCGAAGCGGCGTGACGAATCGCAGTCGAAGCGGTCCGCCCCCGCGGCATCGCTCGACGATGGCATCGAGAGTGCTCGTTGGCAACGGTCGTGGTCCAGCGCGTGGCGACACGGGCTCGTCGGCGACCAGATCGCGGAGTTCGCGTAGGACGAAGTTCCCACCCAGCGGCGATCCGCCGGCGGCGGGTCGCTGTCCAACGGCGGCGATTCCACGTCCCAGCACATCGGTCAGCACTCGAGCACGATCGGGATGTGGCTCGAGGAGTGTGATCCCGAAGCGATAGCGCTGGCCGCGCTCGATCTCGACCCGGCACTGCTCGATCGGATGGACGAGCACTCCGTCAGGGAATGACTCAGGCTCGCCTCTGCCGAGGCCGTTGGCGGCGGCCACCGCGGCGTAAAGCACCGGGGCGGGAAAGGGATGGAGACGAGTAGGGGCGGTGAACTCGAGTTCCACGCCGAGGCGATGAATCATGGCGGCTTCCCCCCGGGGAGCGGGTTCGCGGTGGTCAGCCCAGTCAGGGTGGCAACAGGTCCACGATCTGTCGCGTCGCGGAGTCGTCTCGCTCCAGGCGGCCATAACCGGCTGCGGTCTTGGCTCCCACGCCGACGGTCGCGAGCGCCAATGTGAGCTGGTCAATCAACGCGATCGCGTCGCTCCTGGAACTGTCGTCGCCGATCTTCCGCGGAGCGACGGAGAAGAGGAGTCTGGCCCGCTTCACGGCCATGAACGAGACCGGGATCGGGCTGTTCCAATCGGCCGGAAGCGCTGAGTAGTTCTCCGCTGCATCGACTTCGTCGCCCTCTTCGTACCACTTCCCGGCATGAGGAGTGAGCACATCCGCGGCAAGGGTCACTGGCTCGATGGGGAGTGCGTCAAAGACGATCAACGAGCCGACATGCTTCGGTGTGCCGAACCAGCGGTCAAGGTCGGGCGAGGGCTGCTCAGCCCATACCTCGAGCCACGCGCGAAGCATGCCCTTCACGCCGCTTCCCGCGATGTAGGGAACGCCAAGCGTGTGATGCCAGGCAAAGCCGTTCTCCAAAGGATGAGCGCGACCGAGGCCGGTGGCGAGATTCCATGTCGTGGCGTACACGCCGAAGCCACCGTGGAGTCGGCGAACGAGGGCTGCGTGGGTCTGCGCGTGGGAGCGGAGGCGGGTGGCATCGCCAGCCGGCTTCGCTGCGGCCTCGGTGAGCCACTTCACCCGGAGGGACTTCTCCGTCTTCTGCTCCTTTTTCGATCCGCCGTAGGCCTCCTTGAACGACTTGAACCCCGGTCGATACGCGGAGAACAACCGCTCGAACCAGAGCCCGCGATTTCCATCCGCGGGCGTCTCCTGGAGAGAGCCAATCAATTCGCGGCTTTTGCACGGCAGCGGGGCGCCGGCGTTCATGATGGACCCTTCCCACGGTTCTTCGACTTGCCTGCGGATGTTCCAGTCGCAGCCTGTGGGGCACCACTCGGGACCGAGGTGGGACTGGGTTCCTCGTCCCCTTCCCGCTTCAGATGGACTCGCCCGAACTCCCGGACCCACCGAAGGAACGCAATCGCCTCCGCCTCCGCGCGGAGGTAGGTCCAGTTGTCGGCCTGGGTGATGGCTTCAAGCGGATCGTCGCCACTGCCGAGGTGGGGCTTGAGATACGTGCCAATCCCGTCGAAGCAACGCTTTGCATTCTGATTGTCGTCACGGGTCTTGAGATACGCGAGAGTCGCTCCAAGACCGTTCGCCTGGATCAGCGACGGCAGCGACTTGAGGAGGGAGTTGAGCGAACGCTGCGCCTTCGGATCCGTCACCGCAGCCTTCCAGCGCTTGACCAGGTCCTGAGCGTCGCGAGCGCGTTTGTTGTCAATGAGTTCCATCTGAGCCTCCAGCAACACCCACCGGAACCGCCCCAACGCCGTTGGGGTGGGCGGCAGGTTCGGTCCAGTGCACCATGCACCACCCCATGCCAACGGTCTCATTTCCGCCGATTCGCAGGAACGGAAGGGCACCTGCGAAGAGTTTCGACTTTGTTTCTTTGAGAACATCCGACGAGGTCAGTTTGCTGTCAGGCTTCCGCGAAGGACTTGCCCGGAGGATCGTGTAGAGAAGAGTTTCCGGGGCGAGCGTCTCCTCGAACCAGAGCGCTCCCGTCTGGGGAGTCTTGGTCTCGGAGTTGAGCCGGATGTGCGGCGTGACCGCAACGGCCCGTCGCACCATGAAGCGGAACTCGTCGTCCTGCACCACCATTCCCTGGGCGTTGAGAAGCGCAGCGCTGTCGCCGGGGAAGAACTTCCCAAGCAGAGTGGGGAGCGATGAGGTGCTGTGGACGACCGGCACTGCAACATCTTCCAGCAGCACTGGGGAGGTAATTGGGACGAATGAAGACGCTCCAGCGGAGAGGGCTTTGAGTTCAACGCTGATCTTGTCGGCATCACCGGTGTGCCCGCACCAGCGGAGGTCGCGAACGAATCGGTTGAGTGCCGCTGGACAGGTGACCATCTTGAAGTGACTCGTCAGCGATCGCACCGGCAGGAAGAGCAGCCGTGCGTCGGTGACCGCGAGCGCCCCGGCATGGTCCTGCGGCGAGTCGTCCGGGCCAAAGACCTCGTTGATCCACGAATGCGGAACCCCCGCATCGACAGCGCTGTTTCGCATCGCCCCCTTCATGCTGGACCCGAAGATGCACGGCCAGTCCGAGCCGGCTTCTCGTTGGATTGGGAGATCCACGACAGCGATTGCCTGGCCCGCTCCGGCATGAATTGAAGTATGGGCACGCAGCCCGAGTAACGCGGTGGTCATGGGGTCTTTCCTTAGCGCTCGTACCAGACACCGGCCGCAACTTCACCACGGCCGATCTTGAGTTCTTCCTGCGAGTCAGGCGCCATGCCCGCAAGTTGTGTGTGGTGAAGGACGGGAACCGCCGCCCAGGGATCGTCGCACTCGAAGTACCAGACCGACCCCGCGGGAACGAGTCGGCGGACCGGTGCGGGCCCATCGACATTCCATCCGCCTTCGAGACGGTGCTTGCCGAGGACGGCGCTGACGAGCCGAAGCTGGATTCCTCCCAGCGTCCCGTGCCAACGAAGCGTCCCGTCATCACCGACCTTGGGCGTGAATCCGGGAATCTCGCTGGTTCCTCCCAGATCGGCATCGGTGAGCAGCACCAGAATGATGCCGGCCGGCGCCCCGCTCGGGCCCGGAGTTGGAGCGGCGACACGGAAATCTTTGTGCTCCAAGGCTTCAATCACGGCCAGCCGGCCCTCGCCACCAAATCGAGCCGGGCCCGTCATCGGGAATTGGTGGAGATCAATCCCGCTCACTTCCACGATCAGGCACGGTGGCCCAGTCGTTGCCGAGACGACAGAAGGTCTCAGGTGCTCAGTCTGGAAGTACCGCTCGTCGGCCGCGACGCGACGCGTGAGATCGCGCCCAATTCCCACATGAAACTCTCTCTCAAAAAACCGATCGAGCATCGAGAGCACCCCGCCTGCAAGGCTCTCTGACGGCTTCCCCGTGAGGAACGCCTCAAGTCCACCCTTGGTGATCCAGCGGTGGTTCAGCGGCTCGTCGAGCGCGCCGTTTGGCAGGGCGGGAAGACGAACCTTGCCGTGGATGCCGTCCCGGCTCCCAAGGTCGCACGCCACCGGAAGGCCGGGGCGGACGAGGTGGAGCCGGGCCGCGGGCGCGACTTCACTGCGTCGCACCGCAAGCGGCGCTGGGAAGAGAAGCTTGGGCTTGGGGTTGACGTCGGAGACCGCGGCAAGGAGGCGCGGACCTCGTAGTCGAAGGGCGCCATACCCATTCCTGTCGCCAAGGCTTGCCCGGAACGCCTCAGCGATGGGCGGAACGTTGTTCGTCAGGTCGAGTTGACCAAACGCAAAGCCGCGGTGGTCGCCGAGATGCTCCCCCACGCGGCTTCGAAGCGCTCCCGCGATCGTGCGAGCGGGGGGCGGAAACACCGACTCCAGCTCGACCCCGCCGGAACGGCCGAACGGGCGCGGCTCGCGGAAGAACCAGGAGTCGACCGGAGCAATCTTGAGAAGCGTTGAGGTCACTGTCGGCCCTCCCCAAGAAGGAACCTGCAGATCACCGCCGCATCGGGACGAAGCTCGCGCGGCAGCTCCTTGCCGTCATCATCGAATCGCCGCTCGCGGCACTGTTGGAGCAATGCCTCGACATCCTTTTCAACCCTTGCTCGAATACTTGCCTGAGGCGTCCCGCCCCGCGCCAGCCACGAGTTGATCACCAGGTCGGTCAGCAGGAGATTCTGTGGATTCGATCCCTCGAACTTCTTCGACTCCACTGCTCGGTCCTTGATCTTCATGAGAATACTCGCGGTCATTCCGGGCACCGAGCCGGCCGACTCTGACGTGGTCGTCAATCGTTCCACAATCTGTTGGAGACGAAGTTTCGCGGTGCCATCGGGCTGAATGTCCAGCGCATCGCTCCACTTGCTGCTCCAGCAGGCCGTTTCCCCGCCTGGTTTCATGATGCGAATTGCAAGGGCGTCACGGCCTCCGCGTCGCTTGGCAACGTCGTTCAGGGTTTCGTGCGCTTCCTGCAGGACCCGAGCGAGTGGACGCCTGACGGGCGCGAAGTGGACCGCGCCCGAGAGCGTCATTGGCTGACCAAGGCGAGATCGGGCGAGTGTGTCGAACGCGATTCGGAGCTCGACCGCACAGGCCAGAGCGGTCGCAATGGGGAGAAGGGCGACCACCCCGTCTCCGCCGGCGTAGACCAGGAATCCGTCATGGTTCTTGACAATGCCGACTGCGGAGCCGCTTCCGGCAACGCGCTCCGAAAAGCTGCGCATGAACGCGGCCAGGGAAGCCGGATTGCACGAGGCCTCCTCGCCGATCCGATCGCCATCCATTGTCACCACGGCGTAGAAGGTTGGGGCGTCGGGCAGTTTCAGTTTCGCAAGGAGGTCAAGGAGTTCGCGTGCCGCATCGCAATGCCCTATCGGCGCGGGGGAACTCAACTCGGAACCGGCGCGCGACACCTTTTCGAGAAAGGGGCGCTGAAAGACCTTGGAATCGAACCTGGGTCCACGGGTGACGCCCGCTTCGCGAGCTCGATCGAGCGCGCCAGCGAGAGTGGGAAACTGACTGTCCGCGTGTGCGTCGGTTGCGCCCGCGCTCAGAATCTCGGCAAGTTCAAGGGCACGATCTCTCTTCGTCTGATCGGACGCGAGCGCATCGATCAGATTCGCGAGCCATTGCGAAGAGGCGATGAGCGAGACCGATGGGGCGTGAGGCGACACCGGCCAGCCGTGGAGGGTCCACCCGCCCGGCATGTTGATCGCTGCTTCTCCGAGCCTGTGGAACACGTACGGAAATCGTCGCTTGACGAATGCAACCGCGGAGAGCGGCTCAATCGAGGCGTCGCTGGCGTCGCCCCCCAGGTCGCCGCCGAAGTCCAGCGCGTTCCCGAGCTTCTTCTGAACCCCGCGCCAGTATTCGCGCTGCGCGGCGCCGGGAATCGTGGCCCCTGAGAGCTCTCGGAACCCGGCCATCACCGCGCACGAGGCGCCTGCGTCCAGCGCTGCGCTGCCGGCGTCACCCGCAAACGTGCGCCAGCTCTTCCGTGTCTCGAGTCCGGTTTGATCATCAGGCGCCAGCTTGACCCAGGCGATCTCCCAGAGTCGCTCGGTCTGCGCTTTCCAAAGGGAGCGCTGGCCGTTGCGCCAGAGTGTCGGGTGAGGTTGAAGATCGGTGTCCCAGATCAGATCGCACAGCGCTCGCCACGCAATCACGAGCGATTGGGCGACGAGCCCGGCGTCAAACGACTCGGGGACATCCGCAACGAATCGATTCGGGATCAGGGCGTGACGAGGGCCACCACCAGTGGACCGGCCCGCGATCGCATCGAGCAGGTCTGGAGGCGCGAGCGGGAGCACGACACTTCCACCGAGGCGATGGGTGGTTTCGATCGCCACTCCGGCAAGCCACGACAGCAGGAATGACCCCGCCCAGAAGTCCCGAGTGCGCCGCGCCTGGGCGACGAATGACTCGACGGGACCGATCGAACAGTGGAGACGATGGGTCATACTGCCGAGCCCACAGTGGCCGGAATGACCTGTTGTCGGGTCGGGAACAGATCGAGATAGGCGTGAAGAACCGGCCACAGCTTGTCCCACGACGGCGGATTGAGTTTGAGCGTGCCCCCATCCAGCGACAGTTTCGCGTGAAGGAAGGTCGAACGCAGGACGCAGTGAACCGCCACGACCTCGGTTGAGGACTCGAATGAGTGCGTGTGCAGGAACAGAGGCGATGCTCGACGATCGGTGGTCTTGCCGCTCGGTTTGACCGATGCGGACAGATTCGCCCCGCTACTCGAGAAGAAGTAGTTGTGAGGCAGTCCAAAGATCGCTCGCCGAACCACGTCGATGGCGGTGCCGGTAGAAGTGCACAGCGCTGCGTACACGGCGTCGTGGTCAGACCAGAATTCCGGACTCGGAGAGACCTGCGTCCCATCGGCAAACGTGCGACCACCCAAACCATCGCTCCGCCCGTTGCCCCGCCAGTGAAGCATCTGGGTTCCCACGGAGTGGAGGAGTTCCTTGGCCGCCCCGGGCGACGAGGCCGAGGGTACCGAAGCCCGGGCAGAAACGTCGATTCGGACGAGCCGAGAGAAGGCCGAGAAGGGCGGCTCATCAGCGGTCATCGTGCAGAGCGAACCCAAGCAGGTGCGAAGGCTCTCCCGTAACGCGGCCTCATCCCCGGGCCCCTCGACGACTGTTGGGCTCGAGAGGCCGTTCTCCCAATGGCGGAGGCGTCGCAGGCACGTCGAACCGAAGCCGTGCCGGGACCGGGCACCAAGGCCACCAAGCAAGCCGAAGACCGTGAGTGCCCGCCTGAGTCGGATGCGTTCTTCGTCGCTGAGCGGTCGGCGCGGATTGACGACACCGACCAGCGTGAAGCAAGTGCCCGCCTGGACATACGCGGCGTTGAGCGTCCGCTGCCCGGCGTTGGCGAGGGCCACGTTGAGCAGATAGCAGTGTGCTGCGGTCGGGTTGCCGAAGGGCTCGGCCCGCCACCCGGTCTGGTCCACGCGGACTGACAGCACAACCTTACCTTGGCCCAAACCAGGTCGTTCTTTGCTGGCGGCGAGCCCGAACACCCGTGCTTCTTCCGCGTGCATGGCATGCAGCGCCTTGTTGACGCTTGGCGCGGCCTTGCGGAATTCGGGCCAGGCCGTCGCCCTCCACCAGAATCGAAGCGCCCCCTTGACACTCGGCGGTCGGAGTTCCGAGGAGCCGACCGAGCCGGCCGCAGTCGCATCGCGCCCTCCGGAGGCGTCGCCGATGAATGCGGGTGTCGCAAGTTCATAGGTCGCTTCAAACCGTTCCACAGGACCCCCTCAAACGGAACTCGTGTGTCATCCCACGGATCCAACCCGGAGCGCAGCGCGGCTCGCGAGCGCCTCCCAGCCCCAACGCTGCGATCCGCCAATCTATCGACCTTCGAGTTCTTCGCAAGATCGAGTCACTGCGGAGCTGCGTGAACAGTGGTCACAACTCCTTGCGAACGGCTGTCGCTTCGGGCCACCTGCGGCCCGAACCCAGCGCACGCATCCAATCGTGCAACCCACTGCGATTCTCCCTGCTCCCTGCTCCCTGCTCCCTGCTCCCTGCTCCCTGCTCCCTGCTCCCTGCTCCCTGCCTCCCTGCCTCCCTGCTCCACTACCATCGCCCCTCATGGCCTCCGCTCCCGTTTCCGCCGCCTCCATCCGCGCGTTGATTGCTGAGGAAATGCCGCAGTTGGTGGCGATCCGTCACGACCTTCACGCCCACCCGGAACTGGGGTACGAGGAGCGCCGCACGAGCGCGGTGGTGCAGCGCGAACTGACCAAGGCGGGGGTGGCCTTCAAGGCCGATCTCGCCGGAGGAACCGGGGTCCTTGGCCATCTGCCGGGGCGCACTCCGCGGGCGGTCGGACTGCGGGCCGACATGGACGCGCTTCCAATTGAGGAGCAGAGCGAGCTTCCGTATCGGAGCACGACCCCCGGAACCATGCACGCCTGCGGTCATGACGGCCATACCACCATCCTGCTCGGCGCCGCTCGCGTGCTGGCCCGTCTGGCGAAGTCGAATCCGCTGCCGCACCCGGTTTCGTTTCTCTTCCAGCCGGCCGAAGAAGGTGGCGGCGGCGGCAAGCGGATGGTCGAGGATGGCTGCCTCGACGGGCGCGTGATCGGTCCGCCGGTCGAGCGCATCTTCGGACTGCATGGCTGGCCGGAGTACCCCCTTGGCGTCGTCGGCACGCGCGTGGGACCGCTCCTCGCCGCCAGCGATCGCTTCGAGATCGTCGTCACGGGCGTCGGCGGACACGCGGCGTGGCCGCATGCCTGCCGCGATCCGGTGGTGGCGGCGTCGGCCATCGTGCAGGCGGTGCAGACCATCGCCAGCCGCAGCGTCGGTCCACTCGATGCCGTGGTGGTCTCGATCACCATGATCGATGCCGGCAGCGGGTTCAACATCATCCCGTCGAGCGCCATCATCCGCGGCACGGCCCGGACGCTCTCGGCCACGGTGCAGCAACTGGTGATGCGACGGCTCAAGGAGATCACCACCAGTGTCGCCACCGCGTACGGCTGCTCCGCCGAACTCGACTACCGCATCAACTACCCGGTGACACTCAATCACGCCGGGGCGGTTGCCCAGTTCAATCGCGTGGCCGAAGAGTCCCTCGGCAGCGAGCGCCTGCGCCCCGTCGAGCAGCCGGTGATGGGCGGCGAGGACTTCGCCTTCTACGGCCAGCAGATCCCGGCGTGCTTCTTCGTCCTCGGGCTGGTGCCCGCGGGCCGCAGCGCCATGCCGGCGCTCCACCATCCCTCCTTCGACTTCACCGACGACGCCATGGCCACCGGGGTCGAGATGTTCGTCCGGCTGGCCCTGTCCGATCCCGCCCAGTCCGATTCAGCCCAGTCCGATTCAGCCCAGTCCGATTCAGCCTGAGTCATGGGGTGTGGTCGACCCCTGCGGCGGGCGTCGAGAGTGGCCGAATCGTGGCGAGCAATTACCATGCCGCCCCGTGGCAACTCTCACCTCACGGCTTCTTGACTGGGTCGAGCGCGTCGGCAATCGGCTGCCCGATCCGGTCACCATCTTCTTCAGCGGTGCTCTCTTGGTCCTGGTGGCCTCCCACGTGGCGACGCTCGTCGGCTGGGAGGCCGAGCTGCGATCGGTCAAGAACGTGGTGGGGCCCGACGGCGCGGCCACTCAGCTCGTGGAGACCACCACGATCAAGGCCAAGACGCTGCTGGTGGGCGAAGGGCTTCGCTGGGTCTGGCTGAACGCCGTCCGCAACTTCACCGACTTCCACCCGCTGGGCGTGGTGCTGGTCTGCATGCTGGGGATTGGTGTGGCCGAGCGCGCCGGACTGATCACCGCGCTCCTCAAGCTGATCGTCGTCTTGACCCCGCGGCGCCTGCTCACGCCGGTCGTGGTGTTCGCCGGGATCACCAGCAACGTCGCCGGCGATGCGGGCTACGTGGTCCTGCCGCTGCTGGCTGCGGCCATCTTCGCCAAGGTCGGTCGCTCGCCGCTGGTCGGACTCGCCGCGGTCTTCGCGGGCGTCGCGGCCGGCTTCAGCGCCAACCTGCTGCCAAGTGCGCTTGATCCGATGCTGGCGAAGATCACCCAGGAAGGCGCGTCCCTTCTCGACAAGGACTACCAGGTCTCGGTGCTCTGCAACTACTGGTTCATGTGCGTCTCGACTCTCGTCCTGACCCTCGCCGGCTGGGGAGTGGTCCGCTGGTTGGTCGAGCCGCGTTTCGATGCCGCGGAAGTCCAGCGTCAGATCGACTCGCTCGCCGCCGGCGGAATTTCGGTCGCTTCCGATGCCGTCACGGCCCAGGAGCGGCGCGGATTGCTGGCGGCGTCGATTGTCCTCCTCTTCGTTGGAAGCGGGGTGCTCGCCCTGATCCTCGTGCCCGGCTGGCCGCTTCACGGCACCATCGTCAAAGGCGGCGGGCCGCTCCCGGTCTGGTCCGAAGCGATCGTGCCGATCATGTTCGTCCTCTTCCTGCTGCCGGGGATTGCCTTCGGTCTCGCCGCAGGTTCGATTGGGAGCGATCGCGACGTGGCCAGGATGATGGCCAGGACCATGTCCGACATGGGTATGTACGTGGTGCTCGCCTTCGCGGCGGCGCAGTTCGTGGCATGGTTCCGGGAGAGCAATCTGGGAACGCTGGTGGCTCTGGCCGGAGTCAACTTCCTCGGTCAGCTCGATATCCCGGCGCCGCTCCTGGTTGTGGCCCTGGTCATCGCGGTCTGCGTGCTGAACATGTTCCTGGGCTCGGCTTCCGCGAAGTGGGCGCTGCTGGCGCCGGTTCTCGTTCCCGTCTTCATGGGACTCGGCATCTCGCCTGAACTCACCCAGGCGGCGTATCGAGTCGGCGACTCCTCGACCAATCCCATTGCGCCGCTCAATGCCTATCTCGTCGTCGTGCTGGTGGCGATGCAGCGTTGCCAGCCGCAGGCCGGACTGGGATCTCTGATCTCGTTGATGCTGCCCTTCAGCCTGGTCTTCAGCGTGGTCTGGATTGTCCTCTTGCTTGGATTCGTCCTGCTGGAGATTCCGCTCGGACCGGGGGCGCCACTCTTCATCACGCCGCCGACGGGGTGAGGAGCGACGCGACTCCAGAACGCGGCGTTGGCGCCATCAGCCCGGGCGCCGCAGCAGTGCGAGCCCATTCTGCACCAGCCGCGAGGCGCCCGGTTCGCTGGTGCGCAGGGCTCGGGCGATGGCGCTCAGGGTCTGGGGCGCAGTTCCGTCGAGCCCGTAGTGGAGCGAGACCGCCCGCTGCGTCGACGCCGGCAGCGAACCCAGTCGTTCGCGCCAGCGAGGCGGCGGATCGAGCCACTCCTGCCACGGTGCAACTCGCATGAAGGGATCGGCAATCGGAACGCCCCGCGCGACGTGACCCGCGGTGGCCCGCTGCCGCCGCGGACCGGTCGCTGCGCTGCGCCGCGCCAGGGCCTTGTCGGTGTCGAGCGCCACCCGCCGATCGAGCCGCTGGCCGCGCGAGGGATCGATCCGCTCGATCGCCTCGAGGCACACCCTGACCAGCTCCGGAATCAGCCCCCTGATCTCCTCGCTCGGCAGTCGCTCGACACTGCATCCCGCCCAGGCGTCGGCCCGCGCCAGTGCCGTGGTCATCATGCTTGCGAGCAGCGAGTGCTGGATCAGGGTGAGATGCCGCAGCAGCGTCTCGATCCGATTGATTGGCGCCGTCGTCGGCACCGCCGGCAGTTCGTTGATGCGCGTGGTCGCAAGCCGCTTCACCATGTTGAGGGCCGCCAGAAGGGCGGCCCGCTCGGTTGGTTCGGCGGTCTCGCTCTCCCGCTTGCCTGCGGCGGGATCGGGCCTGGTGGCTGCGGGAGAGGCGCGAAGGAGCGTGAAGAGCTCGAGGGCGTCACTCGCTCCAGTCAATCGAAGTAGTCCCCGACGGACCGGCTCGGCGCCGAGGATCACTTCCTCAGCATCCGGGAGACGGAAGGTCGGCAGCTCGACCCAACGGAGCTGCACGGTGCGGAGGCGCTCGGCGCGACGAAGCAGAAGCTGGCGATGGACCGCGCCGGCGCTGCGCCGGAGGTGGGTCGCCAGCCGGTCGATTGGGACGCCGAAGCGCCAGGCGCGTTCGATCAGCACCTTCTGTCGATCGCTCAGCGCCGGACGTTCGCGAAAGAGTGGCGCCGCCGCTGCCGCGTCGTGACGCTGGAGGATCTGGCGAATGGTCTCGGCCGCCCGCCCGCTCTCCTGCGCAAGGCGCCGGGCCACCGTCGTCAGACTGGCTCCACTCTCTGCCCGAAGTTCGCCGGCCCGAGTGATCAGGGCGGCGCGCTCGTCGTCGTCGACGCGGGTGCGGCGAGCGCGCACGGCCATCAGATCGGGACAGCGGGCTGCGAAGGCGTCGATCGAGCTGGCGAAACAGCCGACCCGTCGTCCTTCGTTGGGAAAGTCGATCCAGTGCTGGAGGAGACCGAGATTCCGCCAACGCTGAATGGTCCGTATCGAGGTTCCGAGTCGACGAGCAAGCGACTCGAGGGTGACCGCGCCGCCGGGACGCGACTGCGGCGAGAGCTCGAGGTCTTCGCTCAACCGCAGGACGAGCGTGGCCAGATCGGCCACCAGGGCTTCGCCGACCAGAGTCGAGGTCTCGCCTCGACCCTCGCGCCGATAGCCGGTGATTCGGAAGATGACGAATTCCTCCGGGTAGTTCTGCTCCGGCTCGATCGTGGCGATCAGCGCTTCGCACGCGTCGAGTTGACGGGACCGGGCTTCAGTCGGCGCGTAGACGAGCTGGCGTCGGAGATCGTCGAGGGCGGCGATGCGAAACCGCGGAGGTCGCGGCATGCGTGAAGCGGAGCCGAGGAGTTAGAAGGAGAGAACATCCAGAGGCCGTCGCTCGGCGATCAAGCCGAACGACTGGCACTTGTCGTAGAAGAGGTCGAGGGCCGTGGTCGCCTCGCCATCGAAGTCGAACCGCAGGCACTCCTTCAGGTAGCGGGCCGCGAGATCACGGGGCCAACCGCGCGACTCGGCGTGTCTCCAGATGATGCCGTCGATGCGCTCGCGGTTGTGGCGGCGCTGGCGATCGAGGATGGCGGCAATCTCGGCGATGGGGCCTCGATCGGAGTCGGCTCGGCACATCCAGACCGCAAAGACGAAGGGCAGCCGAGTCAGTTCGTACCACGCCGCGCCCAGATCGAGCTGAAACGGATAGCGCACCGCTGCCGGCGACTGGCTGACGACCTTGTCGCCGATCAGGAGCATGGCTTCGGGATGTTCGGTCACGTGGTTCCCCGCGACCTGCGCGCGGGCGTCGAAGGGGACGATCTTCGGGGCGTTGCCGAATCGCTCGCGAAGCAGCACCTCGAGAAGTGCCACCGAGGTATGACTGTCGGTGTCGGCGTGGATGGCCTCGACCCGCTCGAGCGGCGTCGTCGAGAAGAGTCGCACCGTGAGGGTGGCGCCCCGGCATCCCAGCATTCCGGCCGGGACGATGCGGAGCGGCTCCGGCGAGCGCTGGAAGTCGATTGTCGAACAGAGCGCCACATCGACTTCACCAGCCAGCAGCATGTCGACCAGCAGGCTCGGCACCGAATGGGAGAGGGCCAGCGAGTCGAGCCTCTCAAGTCCGTCGATCAGCGGCAGCGTGTTGAGGTAGCTGACAACACCCGCGCCCATGGTGGACGCGCGGGTGGGGGAGGCTTGGGAGCGCTGGGTGGCGACGCCATTCATCGGCTGCCATCGTAGGGATGACGGGGATTCGACGAGCTTCGGCAAACGCCTCGTCGCGGTCCGCTCAGGCGGTGAGCTTCGCTCCGGGGACGGCCGTCAGCCGGGCGACGAGGGCCCGAGGCAGCGCCGGAACGACGCGCCCGATCGTCGCGGCCAGCCGCGGCATCCGCAGGGCCATCGCCATGCGACGTGCTCGACGCTGGGAGGTTCCGATTGAGCTCTGCCACGCGGCGTCGTACCGCGCCGCGTCGGCGGCGCTGAAACACCCGGGTCTGCTCCCGCGTGCGATCCGCCCCAGCAGTTCGCCGCATTCGAAGGCCCAGGCCATCCCTTCACCCGTGAGTGGTTCGGCGTATCCGGCGGCGTCGCCGACCAGAGCCACACCGGCGGCAGCGCGGTGTCGCGGGGCCCAGGAGATCGGACCGGCGGCAATCCAGGTGGCGGCCTTGGCGCAGCGGGTCAGCTCCGCGAGTTCGAACTGCGCGGCGAATCGGGCGAGCACGGCGGAGGGGCGGCGGTCGAGCGTCGACTCGCGCACCAGCGCCCCCCAGTGCACGCGACCATCGCTGCGGCGAACCGCGCCGAGATAGCCCTCGGACAGGAGATGCATTCGAATCTCGCCTGGCTCGAGGGCCTTCATCGCCTCGCCCGGCGTGTCGCCCGAGAATCCGAAGGCGCGTCCGGCGGTCCCGGTCCAGCCGAGGGCTCGGGCGACCCCGCTCCCGAGTCCGTCGGCGCCGACGAGAAGCCGCGCCTCGATCGTGTGCGAGTGCGGCGCGGCGTCTGCCTCGCGGTCGACTCCAAGCCCAACTCCGCGCTGATGGGCGTCCTTACCTCGAGCGCCCGCGGCGGTTGCGAGCAGTCGCACCTGATGCGGTACGCCCAGTGGATCGGACACTGGACCGGCGGCATTGGCGCCGACGATCGCCGCAGCCGTCTCATGGCGCACCTCGACACCGGCGGCCATGGCCTCGTCGAGGAGGGCGCAATCGAGCACGCGGCGATCGACGACCAGTCCTGCGGCGCCCGCTTGGGACTCGTGGGCGAGCGTGAGCGTCTGACGGTTGGCAACGCACAGACGGACGGCGCGAGTCGCGCCCACGGCGGCCCGCTTCACCGCATCGGAAAGTCCGAGTCGCTCGATGGTGGCGATCGCTCGCGGGCTCAGACAGCTTCCACAGGTCTTGTCGCGACCACGCGGGCCGCGATCGACCAGAAGCACGCGCCATCCGGCGCGGGCCAGCTCGAGCGCCGCGACCGATCCCGCGGGACCACCGCCTACCACGAGGGCGTCGAGCGGTTCGGTCTGGAGTTTCGGCATACGGCGATCATTCGCCGACCAGAGGCCTTGGCCCCTGAGATTGGCCCCTGATATCGGCCAGTCGGATCGGTTCCCGAGTCTGGCCCCGAGTTTGGCCCCGGGGATCGGCCCGCCGGTCGCCCTGAGCGAGCCGTTGATCGGGACTTTGATCGAGCCTTGGATCGAGCCTTGGATCGAGCCTTGGATCGGGCCTCGGATCGGGCCTTCAACTGGCGACGGCGGCAATCGAAGGCGGCGAGAGTTCGACGGCCTTGCCTTCGCTGAGGTAGGCCCGCCGAATGGAGGGATTCAACCGGCAGAGCATCTCGTGCGGGATGGTCCCGGCGGCCGCGGCGATGCGCGGCAGGTGGTTTGGGGCGGCGCAATCGGCGGTGATCAGTTCGACGCGGGTGCCGACGGCGACGCCGGTGTCGCCCGGGCTGCTGGCGCCGACCACGTCGGTCAGATCGATGGTGAGCTGGTCCATGTTCACCGCGCCAACGACCGGAGCGAAGAGCCGCCGCTCGGCACCCGAGGCGCCCACGAGCACGGCCACCAGCGGCGGTGCGCCCCTGCTGCCATGACCACTGCTGCCGTGACCCGTGCTGCCGTGACCCGTGCTGCCGTGACCCGTGCTGCCGTGACCCGTGCTGCCAGGACCCGTGCTGCCAGGACTGGGAACGCGGGTGACCGGATATCCGTCGGCGTAGCCGACGGGAACGAGCCCGAGGACGCTGCGGCGCGGAGCGGTCCAGAGCGAGCCGTAGCCGACGCTCGTCTCGGCTTCGACGGTCTTGAGCTGCACCAGTCGACTCGCCCAGGTGACCGAGGGCTCGAGGCGCTCGGCGCCGGCAACAATCTCCCCGGTCGGAGTGACCGTGCCGTCGAATGCGCACTGTTCGCCGTCGCTGCCGCGGGTGAGGTCGTCTGCGCCGTATCCGGCCCAGGCCAGACCGAATCGCACCATCGACCGATGGAAGCGGGAATGTCGCAGGAGCGAGTAGGTGCTGGCCACGTGGCGCACGCAGTCGCTGGGAATCACAACTCCCGGCTCGTCGAGGACGGCGTCGAAGGCCGCGAGCTGGGCGGACGTTCGTGCCGCGTCGGTCCGGGCATTGCTGAAGTGGGTGAAGATGCCGGCGAGGCGCAGCCAGCGCGTGGCCGCGACGCGACGGAGGAGTCGGATCGCTTCGGTGGGCGAGGCCCCGCCGCGACTCATTCCGGTGTCGATCTCGAGGTGAACCGGGATCACCGCCCCGAAGCGTTCGGCAATCTTGACCAGCCGCTCGAAGTGGGGCTCATCGTGGAGGGTCAGATGGAGCTGTCCGCTGACCAGGGCGCGATAGAGATCGTCGGTGCGGGTGATGTCGTACACCGGCATCAGCACCAGGACCGGCGCCGCCACCGCTCCCCGGGCGAGGGAGGCGGCCTGATCCGGTGAATAGACCGCGAGAAGATCGACCCCGCTGGCGGCGAGTCGACGGGCCACCCGGGCCCCACCCAGGCCATAGGCATCGGCCTTGACGATTGGGCAGAGTCCGCAGCCTGGGCCCACGATCTCGCGCAGCAGAGCCACGTTTCGATCGATCGCCGAGAGGTTGACTTCGATGACGCTGGTCTCGCGCATCCGTGCGTGGCCACCCGAGCTTTCCACTCGGGCCCTTCCGTCGTGTTGTATCGGCCAAGCGCTCGTCATACCATCAGCCATCGCGTCGGCTTTCGCCGGGGGGTCCGAACAACACTCGCGTTGCATCGCCGGGACGATTCTCTCCCGCACGACTCAACGCACCGCGACATCATCGACTCAGCCTGCTCCTCGACGAGGTGACCCTCGCCGGCGGACGCAGCGGTGAGTGAACGGCGGATTCTGCCACGCCGAAGACCGTCAGACCCTTCATGGACGAGATTTTTCACACACAGACCGTATTTGCCGACCTCGGACTCTCTCCGGAGATCCTCCGCGGGCTCGACGATTTGGGATTCACCCGCCCGACGCATATCCAGGCCCAACTCATTCCGGTCGCCCTCACCGGGAAGGACGTGCTGGGTCAGGCCAAGACCGGCACTGGAAAGACCGCGGCCTTCGGGCTGCCGCTCCTCCAGATGATCGAGCCCGATGAGGCCCTCGCCGCAATGGTGCTGGTGCCCACCCGGGAGTTGGCGGTGCAGGTCACCGCGGAGTTTGCCGACCTGGCCAAATACCACCCGGTCAAGGCGGTCACGGTCTACGGCGGGCAGGCGATCCGCTCGCAGGTCGAGGCCCTGCGATCCGGCCCCGGAATCGTGGTCGGCACGCCCGGTCGCGTGATGGACATGCACCAGCGCGGCTACCTCAGCTACGAGAACATGCGCTACGCGGTCCTCGACGAGGTCGACCGCATGCTCGACATCGGCTTCCGAGAGGACATTCGAAAGATCCTCGGCGCCCTCGGCGGCAAGTCGGGCAAGCGTCCGCAGACGATCTTCGTCAGCGCCACCATCTCACCCGAGATCGAGAAGCTGGCCCGGACGCACATGCGCGACCCGGTCAAGATCGTGACCGCGGCCAAGAGCCTCACCGTCTCGCAGGTTCGCCAGAGTTACATCGCCGTCGAGCCGTGGGACAAGACCCGACTCCTGGTCCACCTGCTCAAGCACGAAACCCCCGAGCTCACAGTCGTCTTCTGCCGCACCAAGCGGACCGTCGATCTGGTGACCAAGTCCATCCAGAAGGCCGGCATCGACGCTCACGCCATCCACGGCGACATGTTCCAGCGGAAGCGGAACGAGGTCATGGAGAAGCTCCGCGAGGGAAACCTCGAGGTGCTGATCGCCTCCGATCTCGCCGCTCGCGGACTCGACGTCGACGACATCAGCCACGTGATCAACTTCGATCTGCCCGATGATCCCGAGGTGTACGTGCATCGGATCGGGCGCACCGCCCGGGCCGGCCGCAATGGCATCGCCTGGGCATTCGTCTCGCCGGAACAGGGCGAATTGCTCACCAGCATCGAGTTCCTGATCAATCAGGAGATTCCTCGGATGGACTACCCCGGCTTCGCCCCAGGTCCGGTCCCGGGCGAGGTGCAGGCCCGACGCGACGCCACCCGCAAGCGTCAGGACGCGCCGCCGGTCACCCGCGACGTGCAGGCCAACGTGCCGAAGTCCGCCGATGATCAGCGGACCGCCGAGCGCTATCCGGGTGGACAGATCCCAACCGCCGCGCCGCTTCGACGGCTGGGTGGAAAAGTCAGGACTCGGCGACGGTGAGTGCCGCCAACGCTCCGCAGCGAGGCGGCTCCTCCGCCCGCCCGCTTCCGAGAGTGCTCGTCCACGACGAGGTCGCTGCCGCGCTCGCGGCGCAGCGGCCGGTGGTGGCGCTCGAGACGGCAGTTGTCTCCCATGGCCTGCCGCGCACTCCGGCTCCGCGTCAACCCGCGGCCAGTGACGGTCGCTGGTCCATGGGCGGAGCGATCAACCTCGAAACCGCCCGGCTGCTCGAGCGCACGGTTCGCGCCGGGGGAGCGGTGCCCGCGACAATCGCCTTGGTCGACGGAGCGCTCCTGATCGGACTCACCGCAGCGCAGTTGGAACAGCTTGCCCTTGACGAGGACGCTGCCAAGGCCTCGGCGCGGGATCTGGCTGGCCTCATGCAGCGCGGTCGAAGCGCCGGCACGACGGTCGCCGCCACGCTCGCTGCGTGCATGCTGGCGACGCCGCAACCGATCCGGGTCTTCGCGACCGGCGGGATCGGCGGAGCCCATCGCGGCTGGTCGGAGAGCGGCGACATCTCGGCCGACCTCGAGGCACTGGCCTCGACTCCCGTCTGCGTGGTCTCGGCCGGCGTGAAGTCGATCCTCGATCTTCCCGCCACGCTCGAGATGCTCGACACCCACGGTGTCCCAATCGTCGGACACGGAACCGACGCCCTGCCGCGGTTCGTGAGCCCTGCCGATCCCGGGCTTCACCTCCCGCTTCGCTGCGACGAGCCCGAGGAGATCGCCCGATTGTGCGAGCTGCGCTGGAACATCCTGCGGCAGCGCGGCGGCATCCTGGTTGCGAACCCCGCGCCCGAATCGCTCGCGCTCCCGGTCGACACCTTCGAGTCGGCCCTTCGCGACGCAGAGGGCGCCGCGATCGTCCGCGGAATTCGCGGACCCGCACTCACCCCCTTTCTGCTGGCTGAAGTGGCCCGACTGACCGACGGCAGATCGATCGAGGCAAACATCGCGGTACTCGCCTCGAACGCCCGGGTCGCCGCGGCCATCGCCGTCGCGCTCCAGTCCGTCTGAGACCCGGCGATCCCTGGTGCGGCCGCTGGTTCCTCCGCCTGAAAGCCTTGACACCGTCGAGTCGTACTGGTCTACTCCTCCCCGTGTCGACGGCCTCACGCCGTCCCGCCAGCTCCGCATTCCGGACGCTTCTCGGCTTCGAGCACGATCCCAATCCGTCGCGTTTCAGTTGGCGTGCCGCGTTCAGCCTGAACTCGGGCCCGCGCTGACTGAGAATGAGTGGGAGTTCGAGCACCCTGATCAGCGTTGGTGCGGACCGACTGTTCCCGATTGCAGCAACGGGCCGACCCAGTCGCGCCATTGGCTCCTTCGGGATGCTTCTCCCACCGCAGGTGCCGCGTTCCCAGGCGTTTCCCGGGGCCGCCGATTGCCTCCTACGAGCCGACCATGACCACTGTGACGGGCATCTTCGAGATGCCCAATGGGTCTGAAGGACGAATCCGTCAGTATCAGGACGGAATCCTTGAGACACAGGACGACCCCTTCGTGCCGATTCATCTGGCCCAGCAGTTTGCGCTGCGCCCGGGTCAGCGTGTGACCGTCGAGGTGGTCAGCAAGAAGCCGCGGCGACGGCGCTCGGGGCAGCTCCGACGCATCGTCGAGCGGGTGATCAACGTCGAGGGCCTTCCCGCCGAGGAGCACTCGACCCGCAAGGGCTTCGCGGATCTGACGCCCATCGATCCCCAGCCGCGACTCACACTCGAGTACCCCGGTTGCCCGCCGGCCTGTCGGCTCATCGATCTCTTCTGTCCGCTCGGCTTCGGAACCCGCGGCCTGATCGTGGCCCCGCCCAAGGCCGGCAAGACGATTCTCCTTCAGAACATCGCCTTCGGCATCCATCGGAACCACCCCAACGTGGAACTGGTGGCTCTGCTCATCGACGAGCGACCCGAAGAAGTCACCGACTTCAAGCGCAACGTGCCGGCCGAGGTGCTGGCCTCGTCGAACGACCAGGATGTCGAACGGCACATCCAGCTCGGCATGCTGGCCATCGACCGCGCCAAGCGCAAGCTCGAGGCCGGCCATGACGTGGTCGTGCTGCTCGACTCCATCACTCGACTCGGTCGGGCCTTCAACAACTCCCGGCGCTTCGGCAGCGGCGGTCGCACGATGTCGGGCGGTCTTGATTCACGAGCCCTCGAGATTCCCAAACAGCTCTTCGGCGCCGCCCGCAAGGTCGAGGAAGGTGGGTCGATCACCATCATCGGCACCTGCCTCGTCGACACCGGCAGCCGCGCCGATCAGATCATCTTCGAGGAGTTCAAGGGCACCGGAAACATGGAGCTGATCCTCGATCACACGATCGCGGAGAAGCGGCTCTTCCCGGCCATCAACCTGGCCGCGAGCGGAACCCGCAAGGAGCATCTGCTGCTCACCGAGCGCGAACTGAAGACGGTCACCGCCCTGCGGCGGCGCCTGATCTCGCTCCCACCCCACGTGCAGATCGAGCAGCTCCTCACCGCCATGAAGCGCTACGAGACGAACGAGAAGCTCGTCGGCGGGGGGTGAGGGGGAGAGTCAGGGAGCGGGGAGCAGGGAGCAGGGAGCAGCAGGGGGTTGCGCGACTTGGTGCTGTCTCTTATACACATCTGACGCTGCCGACGAATAGAGAGGTGTAGATCTCGGTGGTCGCCGTATCAT
>ENA-ORBV01001221-ORBV01001221.1-microbial-mat-metagenome-genome-assembly--contig:-NODE-1221-length-57749-cov-5.642756_pt1 | contig 57749 bp, 47 predicted proteins | sample MGYA00237777_ERZ505514 | MGnify/ENA primary metagenome ERZ505514 (study PRJEB26160, sample SAMN06269048) | microbial mat metagenome | isolation source: Oligotrophic lake microbial mat | place...
AGCTTGCGCTGATCGATCATCACGAGGTCAGAGTCTTGCCAGGCTATGGTCGGGAGCATTGGGGGATATTGTACAGGCTTGGGGCTTGAGGCTTGAGGCTTGAGGCTTGGGGCTTGGGGCTTGGGAAAGAAAGCGGGGCCGCAGGTCGCAGGCGGCAGGCGACTACAACAAGCGTTTGTCGAACGGCAACGGCAGCAAGTCCTTCATCTGCAGCGTTGCCGTCACTGCCGTCATATTCGCCATTACGACTTGGATGTCACCGCAGAACTCCCACATGATCTGCCGGCAGGCGCCGCACGGCGGTGTGGGCGATGCTGTGTCGGCAACGACGACCACTCGGATGAAGGCGCGATGGCCCTCGGAGATCGCCTTGAAAATCGCGACGCGCTCGGCGCAGATGGTGAGACCGTAGCTGGCGTTCTCGATATTGCAGCCGGTGATGACGTGGCCGTCAGCGGTTTCGAGCGCCGCGCCGACCTTGAAACCGGAAAAGTCAGCCACGGCCCGCTCACGAACTGACCGGGCAGCGGCGATCAGCCTGGCCACCGACGCTTCAGCGGAGGCGGCCGCCTCAGAGCCGGCCAATGATCCCCTCGAGCAGCCCGATGAACTGCCCTTTCACCTGGCGCGCCGTTTCCATCACTTCCTCGTGATGCAGCGGCTCTGGAAACACCCCCGCCGCGGGGTTGGTGATGCAGGAGATGCCCAGCACTTCCATCCCCATGTGGCGCGCCACAATGGCCTCGGGCGCCGTGGACATGCCGACGGCGTCGGCGCCGAGCACCCGAAACGCGCGAATCTCGGCCGGGGTTTCGTAGCTCGGCCCGAGCACGGCCACGTAGACGCCGTGCTGAACCGGCACACCCTGTTCGGCCGCGGCCTCGTCGGTGATGGCTCGTAGCCGCGGCGAGTAGACGTGCGTCATGTCAGGAAAGCGCAGGCCGAAGCGATCGTCGTTGGCTCCCACCAGCGGATTGGTGCCCATCAGGTTGATGTGATCGTCGATCACCATGAGGGCGCCGCGCGAGCAGTTGGGCGAAATGCCGCCGGCGGCGTTGGTCAGAATCACCCGCGGCACACCCAGCCGGCCGAGGGCGCGGATGGCGAAGGTCACGGTCGTCAGGTCGTGGCCTTCGTAGGCATGCACGCGTCCTGACAGTGCCAGCACGCGTTTGCCACGCAGCGTGCCGCCCACCAGCTTGCCCGCGTGGCCAATCACGCGCGACGCCGGCCAATGCGGAATTTCACCGTACGGAATCGTGAACGGATCGCCGAGATGATCCGCGAAATCGCCAAGTCCGGAGCCCAGCACCACCGCCACGTCCGCGCTGCCGCAGCCGTGGCCTCTCAGCCACTCGGCGGCTTCCGTCGCGCGCTCGAAATCCCCGCTCCCTGATCCGTGATCCCCGATCCCTGATTTGCTCACAACAGGAAGCCCACGATGATCGCCGTCAGGAAGTTCGCCAGTGTGCCCGCCAGCATGGCGCGCAGGCCGAGCCGCGCCAGGTCGCCGCGGCGGGTTGGCGCGAGCGCACCGATGCCGCCAATCTGCATGCCGATCGACGCGAAGTTGGCGAAGCCGCACAGGGCGAACGTCGCGATGGTGAACGACTTCGGGTCGAGCACGTCTTTCATTCCGCCCAGCTGGGCGAAGGCGATGAACTCGTTCAGCACCATGCGCGTGCCGAGCAGGTTGCCAACGGTCGCCGCGTCCTTCCACGGCACGCCCAGGCTCCACGCCACTGGCGCGAACACCCACCCGAAAATGGCCTGCAGCGAGAAGCCCTGCAGACCGAACCAGCCACCAAACGCGCCGAGAATGGCATTGACCAGCGCAATCAGCGCCACGAACGAAATCAGCATGGCGCCGACGTTCATCGCCAGGTGCAGGCCCTCCGACGTGCCGCGGCCGGCCGCGTCAATGATGTTGACATCTTCGTTCACCACCTCGAGCTTCACGGTGCCGCGCGTCTCGGGGGTCTCGGTCTCGGGGACGAACATCTTGGCCATCAGCAGGGTGCCGGGCGCGGTCATGATCACCGCGGTCAGCAGGTGTTTCGCGTCGATGCCAAACGCGATGTAGGCGGCCATGATGCCGCCGGAGATGTGGGCCATGCCCGAGGTCATCACCGTCATCAGCTCCGACTGGGTCATGCGCGCCAGGAACGGGCGGATGGTCAACGGCGCCTCGGTCTGGCCCATGAAGATGCTGGCGGCCACGTTCAACGACTCCGCGCCGCTGGCGCCCATCACCTTGTTCATCACCACGGCAAACAGCCGCACGATGAACTGCATGACGCCAATGAAGTACAGGATGGCGAACAGCGCGGCGATGAAGATGATGGTTGGCAGAATCTGGAACGCGAAGACGACGCCGTAACGGGCGCCCTCTTCGCCCAGCGCGCCGGTCATGACCCGGCTCCACACCGAGGCATCGCCGAGCGCGCCGAAGACGAAGCCCGACCCGACAATCGAGAAGTCGAGCAACTGTCGCATCTTGTCGCCCAGCACCTCAAACACGCGCTGGCCGGCAGTGGTCTTCAGGACGATGAGGGCGAACAGCACCTGGAGGCCCAGGCCCCAGCCAACCACGCGCAGGCTGATGGCGCGACGGTTGGTCGACAGGGCATAGGCCAGCCCGAGAATGCCGACCAGTCCGACTAGCGGTTGCAACGTGCTCAACACTCGTAAATACCCTCGCTATTCGCAGTTCGCTATTCGCAGTTCGCTGTTCGCTGTTCGCGCTTCGGGAGTGGCGGCCAGTGCACCGGCATCCCCACCTCGTTACATCCCCGCCACGAACATGGTTTCGCCGTTGTCGTGCACCCAGCCGAGCACCAGGGGCTGCGCCGCCGGTGCGAGTTCACCGACGACCACCGCTTGCGTCGCCAATGCCACCGCGGCCTCAAGGCGCGAAGGGTCGTTGTAGCGAAGCTCCAGGACCGGCTCGCCCGCCGTCACGGCATCGCCCACGGTTCTCTTGAGCAGAATGCCCGCCGACAGATCGATCGCGTCGCCCTTCTTGTCGCGTCCAGCGCCCAGGGCCACGGCCGCGCGGCCGACCAGGAGCGCATCGAGCGAGGTGATGAACCCGGCCCGAGGGGCAGCAATCATCCTGGTCAACGACGCCGACGGCAGACGGCCTGGGTCATCGACGACCGCGGCATCGCCGCCCTGGCCGGCGATCATCTCGCGCAGTTTCGCGAGTCCCGCTCCCGACGCCAGCGCGTGTCGCACCATCGCCGCCGCCTCGTCATCGGTGGCGGCCTTCTCGGCCAGGCGCACCATCCGGGTGCCGAGCCGAACGATCAGATCGGCCAGGTCCGCAGGGCCGTGTCCCTTCAGCAGGTCGATGCACTCGGCAATTTCGAGGGCATTGCCCACCGCGCGGCCAAGCGGCACGTCCATGCGCGTGATGAACGCCTCGGTCCGCACACCCGCGGCCGTCCCGATCGACACGAGCGATCGTGCCAGCGCGCGGGCGTCAGCTGGACGCTGCATGAAGGCGCCGCGCCCGCACTTGACGTCCAGCACCAGGGCATTGCTGCCCTCGGCCAGCTTCTTGCTCATCACCGATGACGAGATCAAGGGCAGGCTCTCGATCGTCCCGGTGACATCGCGCAAGGCATACAGCGTCTTGTCCGCCGGGGCGATGGTTGCGGTCTGACTGATCAGGCAACAGCCGATGCGGCCCAGCATCTCCCGGTATTCGTCGAGCGACAGCGCGACGCGGAAGCCCGGGATGCTCTCCAGCTTGTCGAGGGTGCCGCCGGTATGGCCGAGGCCGCGGCCCGACATCTTCGGTACGGTCACGCCGCACGCCGCCGCGAGCGGCGCCAGGACGATGGAGACCTTGTCGCCGACCCCGCCGGTGCTGTGCTTGCCAACCTTGATGCCGGGAATGTGACTGAGATCGACGCGGTCGCCCGACCGGGCCATGGCATCGGTCAGCCAGCCAGTCTCAACCGTGTTCATGCCCTTGAGGACGATGGCCATGAGCAGGGCCGAGGCCTGGTAGTCGGGCCACGAGCCATCGGTGACGCCCTTCACAAAGGCCTCGATGGCCTCGCGCGACAGTGCGTCGCCGTCTCGCTTTGCGCGAATGATGTCGACGGCTCGCATGGACGGTCGGCAGTATATCGTAGGTACTCGCATGGCCCAGCGCGCGGCCTCGCCCGCCGACACCACCCGACACGCGGTCACCCTGGCGCGCGCGCTGACCATTGCGCAGCGCAGCTGGAGCTTCTATCCGCCTGAGCACTCGGCGGTGGTGCTGGCGGTCGAGCGCCTGGTGACCGCCGCGGCCGAGGCGGCGACCGGCATGATGCAACTGGCCGTGACGCCGCACCAGTTGCTGATTGACGGCCTCCCGCTTGAGTCGAACGACCTGGCCGTGATCGAATGCGCCGCGTTGCTCCACGAGCGGGACATCCTGCAGATCACGCTGATCTTGCCGCCGCCGGAGTCCGTGGTGCGGGCCCTGCTCGGGATGCTCGCGCTCGATCGCCAGACCCGCCGCGAACGCGGCGGGCCCGCCGCCATCTGGCGGGACGAGGATCAGAGCGCCCTCTTGCTCGAGCAGATCGACTACCAGCAGATCCTCGAACGCGAACTGGACGAGGGCGCGTCGCGGCGCGATGCCACCTGGAAGACGATTGTCCGGTCCATCATCATGGGCCGCTCGACGTTCAGTCCCGATGAGCAGCAGCGGCTGCTCGACATCTCGCGCGATGTCGGCGCCATGGGCGCCCTGGCGCAGGACACCAAGGACGCCTTCACGACACCGGACGGCTCGCCGTTGGTGACGACCCAGGCCGCCACGGTGCTGGCGGTCTATCGCCATATTGCCAAGACGGTCGCTGCGCTCGAACCCGAACGCCTGCAAGAGGTGATTGGTTCGTTGGCACTCGCCGCCTCGAATCTCGAGTCATCCACCGCGCTCGAAATGCTGCTGCAAGATGAGAGCGCCGCAGAGAGCGTGCCGCTGCTGGGTGCACTGAAGCAAGCCTTCGATGACCAGCAAGTGGCCATGCTGCTGGCCCGGGCGCTGTCATCGCCGGGACACCCCACCAACCGCCTGGCGAGCGTGCTCGACACCCTCGCCCCCGACGTGGAGCGGAAGCGGCGCGTGCTGACGCTGGCCAAGCGGCTGATCTCGGAACGCGACTTTGGCAGCAAGCGACCAATCGATGACATTCGCCAGTCGCTCGACGAGCTGCTGCTGAAGTACGACGAGGCCGAGTACGTCTCCAGCGACTACCGGCAGTCGCTGGATCAGGCGGGCCAACGCGCCGCCGATCTGGCCGACCGCGGTCTGCCGCCGGAGATGAACGCCTGGCTCGAGACGCTGGGCTACGACAGCGTCCGCCGCCTCTCGGGGCAACTCTTGATCGACTTGCTCGGCAACGAGACGCAGCCCGCACGGATGGCCGAGACCGCTCGCGACATGGTCGCCTTCGTCGATGAGTTGCTGCTGGCTGGCACGAGCCGCAGTGCCCTGCCAGTCGTCGCGGCGCTCGCGGCCGCCATTGCCCAGCGGCCGGCACTGGCGCCAGAGGCCTGCCGCCACGCCCTTGACAGCATCGGCACGTCTGCGGCCATGGCCGCAGCCGTCACGGGCCTCGCCGACCAGTCGAAGGACGAATTTGCGAGCCTGAGTGCCATCGTCGGCCACCTCGGCGCGGTGGCGGTACCGGCGCTCTTGAGTGCGTACCAGTCGGAGGAGGCGAACCTCGCGGCCGAACGCGCGTCGACCATGCTGTTGGCGCTTGGGCCACAGGCCATTCCGGGGCTGGCCGCCGCAGTTGATGATCGCCGCTGGTTCGTGCAGCGTGAGATCGCGCGGCTGCTCGGGCAGCTGGGCACGCCGGCGGCGGTCCCACCGCTGCACTCGCTGCTGCGCCGGGCCGATGTGCGCGTCATGCAGGCCGCCGTCTCGTCACTGGCGCGCATTGACGACCCGGCCGCGGCCCGTGCCATCTCGATGGTGCTCAAGGCCAGTTCCGGCGACGCGCGCGCGGCGGTCATTGCGGCCCTCGTGGCCCTCAAGAGCGTTCGCGTGGTGCCGATGCTGGTCCGCATTCTCGACGACAGCGACCCCTTCGGCGGCGACCTCGCCGTCGTCCTCGATACCCTGGGCACGCTGGCCTTGCTCCGCGACGATCGCGCGGTGACGCACGTGGCCGCCATGGCCCGGCGGCGCCGGTGGCTGGCGTGGGGCACGACCAGGCGGCTGCGTGATACCGCCCTGCAGACGCTGGCGCGCATCGGCACTGATCGCGCCCGCCAGCAGCTGGCCGATCTGCAGCGGACCGGCGACTATTTCCTGCGGCGCATGGCCGGTGCGGCGCTGACCCGTCTGCCACCGACATGATCAGTCGACAAGAAGAGATCGTTCGTCGCCTGGGCGCTGCCGTGCGCGCCGCCGAACTCTACGCACCCACGCACCCGCAGATGGCCCGGGCGGCGACGGCGCTCGTCACCGTTCTCGGACCGGCGCTGGCCGAGGCGCCGACGGTGATCATCGCGTTCCTGGAAGATGACATCGTCCTCAACGACTTCCGCCTGCCGCGCGGCTCGGGGTTGCTGGCGGGGCTGCGGCGCGACATGCGCGATCGGAAGATCGAGAAAATTACGGTCGCGCGCGGCGTCGCGCCGGCCGACATCCGCGCTCTGATGGACGAACTCGCGGACCGCACGTCGCGCACCGCCGTCAACGATCGCCTGGTGGCCCGTGGGGTTCGCCGCATTCTGGTCTCCAAGGTGGTGGCCGACGAAGACGACCACGAGGAGATCGGCCTGACCGCAGCCAGGCAGATGTACTCCACAGCGGTGTCGACCGCCGAGACCATCTGGAGCGCGGCCAAGGCTGGCGATCAGCCGGACCCGGCCGATGCCCGCGGGATTATCGATAGCCTGTCAAAGCTGGTCTACCAGGACCGCTCGTCGCTGCTGGCGCTGACGGCGCTCAAGCGGCATGACAACTACACGTTCACGCACATGGTCAATGTGGCCGCGCTGTCGATGGCCATGGCCCGGTCGCTCGAGCTCGACGGTCCGATCCTGCGCGAGTTCGGCTATGCCGCGCTGATGCACGACATCGGCAAGGTGCAAACGCCGATCGAGATCCTCAACAAGCCCGACAAGCTCACCACCGAAGAGTTCGGCATCATGAAGCGTCACGTGGTGGACGGCGCGCACATCCTGCGGCGCACGCCCGAGACGCCGGCCCTCGCTCCGGTGGTGGCCTTCGAGCACCATCTGAAGCAGGACTTGAGTGGCTACCCCGAGAACGTCGGCGCCCGCACCTTGAACCTGTGCACCATGGTCGTCAGCGTCGTTGATGTGTTCGACGCGCTACGCAGCAACCGGGCGTACCGGGCCGGTCTGGCCACCGATCGCATCAAGCACATCATGTCGCAGCAAGATGGCACCACCTTTCATCCCGTGCTGCTGCGCCGCTTCGTCAACCTCATGGGCCTCTATCCGGTCGGCACGCTGGTGCGCCTCAGCACGGAAGAAGTCGGGGTCGTGACGCAGACCCATCCCGATGATCCCTTCCGGCCCCAGGTGAAGCTGGTACTCGATGCCAAGGGCGCGCCGTACGAAACGCCGCTGCTTGCCAACACCTGGGACCGCGATTCGCGCGGTGGGTTCACCCGCGCGGTGGTCGAAGCGGTGGACGAAGCGGGGACCGGGCTCGATCCGCTGGCCTACTTGTAGGTTCGGCCGCCTGATTCGGGCTGCCTCTGGCACTGAGCAGCGGCCTCGAGGTGTCGTAGGCGACCGAGCCAAGACATATCAGGAGATCAGGAGAATGAATAGTTTCTCGTGATCTCTTTCTGTCCTGTTCCCATTGACCGGACTAACATGGCGGGATGAGGCTTCCGGGATCGAGGTGGCAGGCGGGTCGCGCGACGGCCCTGGTCGGCGTCGCGGTGGTTGGGCTGTTGACCGCGGCCGGCGCTGGTCAGACCCCACAAGTGTCATCGTCCCGGCAGCTGATGCAAGAGGCCTCGCTGCCGCCGATCGACCGCGGCTTGCGCGATCAGGATCCGCCGCGCGCCGCGCGCGGCGCGGACGAAGCCGATCGCCTGCGGGCGGAATCCGGGGGCGACGGCCTGCCGTACCTGCGCGGTTCGGTGATCGTCAAGTTCAAGGCCGATGCCACCGTGGCCGGCATGACGGCGGCAACGCGGCAACTGGCGGGCGACACCGTTGACCGATCCGGTTGGGCCAACTTCGACCTCATCGATATTCCTGAGACCGCCGATCCGGAAGCGGCGGCCGCCGTGCTGCGCGCACGGCCCGACGTCGAATACGCGCAGCCGCGCTATCGCAACTACGCCATGAGCCGGCCCAACGATCCGCTGTATGCCAACCAGTGGAACTTCCCCGCCATCGACATGGAACGCGCGTGGGACATTCAGCCAGGCGCCACCTCCGAGATCATCGTCGCGGTACTCGACAGCGGCGTGGCCTTCCGTTCGGGCACCTTCCGCTACAACTCGCGCTTCCCGTTCCGGTTGACGCCGGGCAGTCCGCTCTATCCCGCACTGGGGATCGTCGACGTGCCGTTTGCGGCCGCGCCGGAACTGGGTACCAACGGCTCGACCCGTTTCGTCTCGCCACGCGATTTTATTTGGGATGATGATGCGCCGGTCGACCTGGACGCGCATGGCACCCATGTCAGCGGCACCATCGGCCAGCTCACCAACAATGGCCTGGGTGGCGCCGGCATGGCCTACAACGTTCGCATCATGCCCGTGAAGATCATCCAGGCCCTGTGGGACGAGGTGTTCTCCAGCCCGAACGAAGGCACCGATGACATCGTGGCGCGTGGCATCCGCTATGCAGCTGACAACGGCGCCAAGGTCATCAACCTGAGCATCGGCCGATCGGAAGGCGGAGCGGCGCCAGTCGTCACCGATGCCATGCGCTACGCCGTGGGCAAAGGGGTCTTCATCGCGGTGGCCTCTGGCAACACCCGCGATCGCGGCAACCAGGCCAACCGCCTGGCGCAGCCAGCACCCGACATCAATGGCATGGTGGCCGTGGGTGCGGTCGGCCGCACGCTCGACGTCGCCTACTACTCGACCTCTGGATCGTTCGTGGAACTGTCCGCCCCCGGCGGAGACCAACGCACCGGCGGCACCAGCGCGGGCATTCTGCAACAAACGCTCGACGCGGATGCGCTCGAGACTTATTTCCTGCCGGTCTCGCAGTACCGTGCGCCGCGCGCCGACTCCTTCGCGTTTTACTACTTCCAGGGCACGTCGATGGCGACGCCGCACGTCTCGGGCTTTGCCGCCTTGCTGATGCAACAGGGGGTGACGAGCCCAGCGGCGATCGAGGCCGCCATGAAGCTGTTTGCCACTGACCGGGGTGCCACTGGACGCGACGACTTCTACGGCTTCGGCCTGATCAACCCACGCGCCACGTTGCGCGGCCTCGGCCTGGCACGTTAGGGCCACCGATTCGACACCGATTAGACACGGATTAGACACCGATGAGCGCGATGACTCGCCGGGGCCAGGAGCCTCAATGACACGCCGACTTGACTTCATCGCGCTCGTCGGCCTGCTCGTGGCGGCCAGCGTCACGCCCGCCGTGGCGCAAACTCAAGCCACGCGCCGGCCGGCAGCGCGTGCCATCGAGATTGGCGGCTATGCCATGGTCGGCCGATTTACGTTCGCGGCCGCCGAGAGCTTCGACACCATTCTCGGCACCACCTCGTCGCCGATTGTCGGCGGCGGGGCCACGGTAGGCCTGCCCTTTGGCGGCCTGTTCGTCGAGGTCGGCGCGTGGCGCTTCACGCAGTCGGGCGAGCGCGTGCTGGTCCTGGGAAGCGAAGTCGTACCGCTCGGCATTCCACTCGACGTCACCATCGTGCCGGTGGAGATCAGCGCCGGCTGGAAGTTCCGCTTTCGCCGGCTCCCCAGGCTGGTGCCCTATGCGGCCGGCGGTTACACGTCCTTCGGCTACAAAGAGACTTCATCGTTCGCCGCCACCAGCGAAGACGTCGACGAGCGGTTTGGCGGCTACCACCTGCGCGGCGGCGTCGAGTTCAAGGTCAGGCGATGGCTGGGTCTGGCCGGCGAGATGGCCTGGACGACGGTACCTGACGCCATTGGCAAGGGCGGCGTGTCACGGGCCTTCAACGAAGACAACCTGGGAGGAACCAGCTACCGGGCGCGCATCACGGTGGGCCGGTGACGCCCTTCGAGAAGAAGGTGCTCACCCTTGTGTCGCGGATTCCGGCCGGCCGGGTGGCCACCTATGGCGACGTGGCCCGCCTGGCTGGTCAGCCGCGCGCCGCGCGCGCGGTCGGCAACATCATGCGCGCCGCCGATCGGCCAGGCCTGCCGTATCACCGGGTGGTGGCCGCCGGGGGGCGCCTGGGCGGCTACAGCAGCTTGTCCCTCAAACGGTCCCTGCTATCAGCAGAGGGCCTGACCGTCACCCCGGGACGGGTGGTAGGATTTGCCCGTATCCGCTGGACTGGCAAATAGTTCCGAACCATCCCAGCCCTCAACTCGTCTGTTTGGACGTGGCCGTCTGGGCACTGGCATCTTTCGCCCGCCTTCGCTCGCGAATTGTTCCGGCCGCGCAGGCGGACACTTTGGCACCCTGCAAGTATCAACCTCCCTGCCCATGCCGCCGTCTAACCCTACAAGTGACGTGAAAAGCGCCGATCTGGAGTTGGTCGAGCGCATTCGGGCGGGCGATGGGTCGGCGTTCGAGGCGTTGTACCGCCAGCATGCCACCCGGCTCTACAATTTGGCGAGCCGCATGACCGGCGCCAGAGGCGAAGCCGACGATCTGCTGCAGGACATCTTTCTGCTGGCGTATCGCAAGATTGCGAGCTTCCGCGGTGAATCGTCGCTCGGGACCTGGCTGTACCGGCTGGCCATGAACCATTGTCTGGACGTGCTGCGCAACCGGCAAACGCGCATGGGTCAGCAGACCGACTCCCTGGACGCGCCAGAAGCGGCGCCGGTCGCGTCGCCGGTACCGGTATTGAGCGCAGTGAGCCGGATTGATCTTGAGCGCGCCATCGCGGCGTTGCCCCCGGCCTGCCGGGCGGCGTTCCTGCTGCACGACGTGGAAGGATTTGGGCACCAGGAAGTCGGTACCATGCTCGGGGTGTCAGAAGGCACCTCGAAGTCACAGGTCCACAAAGCACGAATGCGCATCAGGACGTACCTGGCGCGTGGACTCGAGAAAGCGGAAAGTTGATCGTTGGTAGTTGGACAATGGATCGCTGGGCAGCATGACCTGTAACGACCTCAATGAAGCCCTCGTCGACTATGTCGATGGGCGTCTCGCGTCCGCTGAACGGCGGAACCTCGAGCGGCATCTAGAGGTGTGCGACAACTGCAGCGCGCTCGTGATCGATCTGCGGACCATCCGCGCCGCCGCCTTTATGCTGGACCGGCACGAACCGGCGCCCGAGGCGTGGACGCGTCTTCAGGCTGCGGTCGCGGCAGAGCCGGCGCGAAAAGGCCGGTTGCTCACCTTACAACGCCGCAGCCTGGGCGACCGCAGCAATTGGGCGGTGTGGCTCGGCGCGGCGGCGGCACTCATCCTCGCCACGGTGATCGGTTTGCTGCCGCTGCTGTCGCGCGAGGCCGATGCCGAACGCGACGCGGCGGCCGACGCGGCCGGGGCCGAGATCAGCGTGGAATCGGTGGCGGCGGAATTCGCAGCCGCGGAGAAGCACTACCAGAAGGCGATTGACGATCTCCAGACCATTGCCAATCAGGACACCGGCGAACTGGACCCGCAGGTGGCCTCGGTCCTGCAGAAGAACCTGACGGTGATCGACCTGGCAATCAACGAGAACCGCGCCGCGCTGAAGTCGCAGCCGGCCAGCACCAACGCTCAAGAGGGGCTGTTCGATGCGCTGCGCACCAAAGTGGCGCTGCTCCAGCAGACCGTCGAATTGATCAACGAAATGCGCCAGGGCAATCAAGCCGAAGCAGGGCGCAAAATCCAGACCCTGTCGCAGTAGCTGCATATGCGGAACCGAATGCTCACCCCCCTCATCGTTGGCCTCGCGCTTCTCGCGCAGGCGGCGCCGGCGCGCGCCGCCGTCACCTTGCGCGGTATCGTCCCCGAGGATGGACCGCGCACGGGATGGTTCGAGCGCTACCAGGAATCGCGGCAAGGTCCCGAGACGACCGACCGGGTGCTGCAAACCTTCAAGGTCGGCGCCGATGGCGCACTCGACTTGACGGGCATCTCGGGTGACGTGCGCGTCACCGGCGGCACCGGCAGCGAGATCCGGATTGAAGCCACCAAGCGCGTGCGACATCGCAGCGCCGACCAGGCCAAGCGCCTGCTGACCGACCTGCGCGTCGAAATGGCCAACCTCAATGGCCGCGTGGAGGTGCGAACGGTCTATCCGCGGCGCGGCGCCTACGGCGAGCGTGGCATCTCGGCCCGCGTCGACTATGTGATCGCGGTTCCGGTGGGCATCACGGTGGCGGTGAAGTCGATCTCGGGTGACGTGAGCGTGTCCGGGGTTCGCGGCGAAGTGCGCGCCGAAACGGTGAGCGGCGATGTCAGCATCGACTCGACGCCGAACCTGGCCCTCGCCAAGACGGTGTCCGGTGATGTGATCGCGCGCGACATTGGCGGCGCCACGACGCTGGTCCTGAGCACGGTCAGCGGCTCGGTGATTGCGTCAGGGCTGAAGGTTCGCGCGCTCGAGGCCGGCTCGGTCAGCGGCGACGTCAGGCTGTCAGGCATGCAGGTCGAACGGGTCGAGGCCAAGTCGGTCTCTGGCAACATCGACTTCGATGCCCCGCTCGTCAAAGCGGGCCGCTACGCGTTCACCTCTCACTCCGGCAACGTCCGGATCGTAATCTCTGGCACTACCGGTTTCGAGTTGGATGCCGACACGTTCAGCGGCAGCGTCCGCTCAGATATCCCGGTCACGCTGCGGACGGTCGGCCGGGACGACCGAGACCGGAGCCGCGGCCGAAACTCCAGTAATCGCGCCATTCGCGGATCAAACGGCGACGCCAGCGCCATTCTCTCGGTTCGCAGCCACAGCGGGTCGGTGGTGATTACCAGGAAGTAGCCCTTCCACTCGTAACCGGACGCGAAGCGTCCTGTTACTCGCTCAGGACAGGCCTTTGCCTTGATTAGGAATGCCGCTACTCACGAATGGCCTGCCATGAGCGAGATACCCGTTCAGCCCGGCTGGACGGGTATCGAGTCGAATGGCAAGCTTCTGGCATAATAACCACCGGAAGGCGATCCACCGGATTGCCGCTGGAGGAGAACGAAATGAAGGTCAGAATTCTTGTCGCAATGCTTGCGGCCGTGTTGACGGCGGGTGTCGTATCGGCTCAGACCGCCATGCAGGGTCAGGCGCCCGCCGGTGAGACGTCGCTCGGATCGGTCCGGGTGCCCCGCGCCGTGATGGCCGATGGCAAGCCCCTCAAGGCCGGCACCTACACGGTGCGGCTGACGGCGCAGGATGCGACGCCTGTGGTGCCCGGCATCACGATGGAACGCTGGGTGGAATTCGTGCAGGGTGGCAAGGTGGTCGGCCGCGAGGTCGTCAGCATCGTCCCCGCCGCCGAGGCCAAGGATCTGCAGCCCGGTCCCGACGCGCCGATGTCGACGCGCACGGGTTCGAAAGTGGAAATGCTGAAGGGCAACGACTACCTGCGCGTGTGGATCAACCGCGCTGGCGTCGGCTACCTGATTCACATGCCGCCCGCAGCGATGTAAGACCGGCTGGAGGCTTGAGGCTTGAGGCTTGACGACCAGCCCCAGGTCTCAGGCCCCAAGCCGTCCCGCACTATCCCCCGATCGACATGACGTCGAACTGCTCGTGGTGCAGGTGCACGTCTGGCTTGACGATGATGTCGCGACGCAGCCATTCCTTGAGATCGCGGAGCACGCCCTTCTCTTCCTCTTGCAGCGCCCGCGCAATATCGGGATTGACGCGGAGCAAGACGCCCGGGCCATCCAGGTCAGTGCCGACCTTCTTCACTTCCGACAGGATCTCGTAACACACCGTCGCGCTCGACTTGATGGTGCCGGCGCCAGAGCAATACGGGCACGGCTCGGTCAGCACGCGCTCCAGGCTCTGCTTCACGCGCTTGCGGGTCACGATCACCAGGCCGAAGTCAGACACCTGCAGCGCCTTTGACGGCGCGCGATCCTTGCGCAGTTCCTGCTCGACGGCCGCGAACACCTTGACGCGGTTCTTCTTCTCCTCCATGTCGATGAAGTCGCAGACGATGATGCCGCCGAGGTCGCGCAGGCGAATCTGGCGCACGATCTCTTTGGCCGCCTCGAGGTTGGTCTTGATAATCGTGTCTTCGAGCCGGCCCGCGGTCTTCTTGCCGACGTAGCGGCCGGTGTTGACGTCGATCGCGACCAGCGCCTCGGTCTGGTTGATCACGATCGACCCGCCAGACTTGAGCCACACTTTGCTGCGCAGCGCCTTGTCGAGTTCGGCCTGGACGCCGTACTCCTCGAAGATCGGAAAGTCCTTGTCGTACAGCTTCACGCGCGGCGCCAGGCTCGGCATGATGCGGCCGATGAACTCGAGCGCGCGCTGGTGCTCGCCGGCGTGATCGATGCGAATCGCCGAGTAGTCGTCGGTCAGCAGGTCGCGCAGCAACTTGGCGACCAGGCTCGGCTCCTGGTAGACGGTCACTGGCGAGCGCTTCTGCTCGCCGCGCTGGCGCATGTCGATCCAGATCTTGTAGAAGTAGTTGAGGTCGGCGAGGATGTCGTCCTTCGACCGGTTCGAGGCCGCAGTGCGAATGATCACGCCGCCGCTGAAGTGGTGCTGGTCGCGAAACTCCTTGACGATGCCGCGCAGGCGCGTCCGCTCTTCGCGGCTGTCGATCTTGCGCGAGATGCCGATGTGGTCGACCGTCGGCATGAACACCAGGAACCGGCCCGGCAGGGTCACGTGACAGGTCAGCCGCGCGCCCTTGGTGCCCAGCGGCTCCTTGGCGACCTGGACAATGACATCCTGGCCCTCCTTCAGCAGCTCTTCGATCTTGGGTTCAGGCGCCCGTTCCTTGCCCTCGTCGCGGTCACCGCGGCCGCGGCCGCGGCCGCGCCGTTCGGCCGGTGCGGTCGCCGCCTCGGTGCCTTCAGCACCATCAGCAGCGTTGGCACCCGCACCCTCGGCACCGTTGGCACCCTTCGACCCCTTGGCGCCGTCGTCTTCGTCATCATCCTTGTCGTATTCGTCGAGGTTGGCGATCACGTCCGAGACGTACAGAAAGCCATCGCGCTCGAGGCCAATGTCGACAAACGACGACTGCATGCCGGGCAAAACTTTCGAGACGCGGCCCTTGTAAACGTTGCCGACGACGCCGCGATGCTGCTCGCGCTCGACAAACAGCTCAGCGAGCTGATCGTCTTCGAGAATGGCCACCCGGGTTTCGTGGCCATTCGAGGCGATGATCATTTCCTTGTTCATGGAACTCTCTGGAGGAAAGTGCCGGCATCAGTTCGTAAACCGCCGCATCCGCACGTTGAGGATGAGGCCGAACCCGGCCAGCGTCGCGATCAAGGAGGAGCCGCCGTAACTCATCAACGGCAGCGTGAGCCCCTTGACCGGCGCCAGACCCGCCGACATGGTGATGTTGTAAACAACCTGGAACGTAAACGACGAGAGCACGCCCAGGACAAGATAGGCGCCGAGTCGGTCCTTGGCCAGCCGGGCCGCATCGAGCGCACGCATAATCACGAACAAATAGAGCCCGAGCGCGACGAGCACACCGACCAACCCCTGCTCCTCGGCGAGCACCGAGAAGATGAAGTCGTTGTGCGCGACGGGAAGGAAACGCAGCTGCCCCTGCGTGCCCGCCATGAAGCCTTTGCCCCACACCCCGCCGGAGCCGACGGTAATGCGGGCTTGAATCTGCTGGTAGCCGGCGCCGCGGGGATCCTGGGCCGGGTCGAGGAAGGTGGAGATGCGTTCCCGCTGATAGTCCTGCAGGCCGAACTTGTAGGCGATGGGCGCCGAGAGCACCGCGAGCAGCACCATGGTGTAGACGTACTTCATCGGCATGCCGGCCACGAACGCCACCACCAGCAGGACCGGCAGCAGGGTCACCGCCGTCCCGAGATCGGGCTGGCGCGCGATGATCAGAAACGGCACGGCGGTCAGCACAATCGCCAGCGCCAGATCGGTATTGGTGAGCGCCGACCGTCGTTCTTCACCCAGCATTTTCGCCAGCATCAGTGCCAGCGTGGCCTTGGCAAACTCCGATGGCTGCAGGTTGAACGCACCGAGATCGATCCAGCGCCGCGAGCCGCCGCGCACGGCGCCAAAGAACAGCACGCCGACCAGGGCGATCACCATGGCCAGGTAGAACCAGTGCGACTTGTCGGCAAGCGACCGATAGTCGAAGGTCAGGCACAGCACCATGGCCATGGCGCCCAGGCCGAGGGCGTAGACCTGCGTCCAGTACACCGGACCAGCGCCACCGGTGGTGCTGTAGATCATCGACAGGCCGAGCGCACAAATCGCCAGCACGGCGCCAATCAGCAGCCAGTCGATGTGGTAATACAGCCGGCGCTCGAACACTAGCGCGTTCCTCCGGCGGGTCCGACGGCCGCCACGGTGCGAACCGGCGCAGGCGCGGCCGGCTTGGTGGGCGGCGGCACGGGCGCCGGCGGCAGTGGCAGGCCGTCGCGCTGTGCGTAGTAGGTCTCGATGATGTGCCTGGCCACGGTGGCGCTGGCGGAGCCGTGCTCGCCGTGCTCCGTGAAGACGACGCCGGCGATCTCGGGATCGTCCTTGGGCGCCATGAACACGAACCAACCGTGATCGCGCAGGTCCCGATCGGTCTTGCCGCGGGCGCGCTCCCTGCCCTGGAGTGAAATCACCTGTGCCGTGCCGGTCTTACCCGCGACGTCACGGCCGGCAATCATCGACCGCCGCCCGGTGCCGGCGCCGTTCACCACCATCCACAGCCCGTCGCGCACCGCCGAAATCGTCTCGGGCTTCAGGAGGAAGGGCACGTGCGGGCTCGGCGGCACCGCGACGGGCTGCCAGCCACTGCCTTCGTCGAACGCCTTGACCAGCCGCGGCACCACGCGGGTGCCGCCGTTGGCGACGGTGGCCATCATCACCGCCAGTGCCATCGGCGTCACGTCCACCATGCCCTGGCCGATCGCCACCGAGATGGTGTCGCCGGAGTACCACTTCTCGTTGAAGCGCTTGCGCTTCCACTCCTGCGACGGCACGATGCTCTCAACCTCGTTCGGCAGGTCAATGCCGCTCTTGCCGGAGAGGCCGAGTTTCTCGCCCCACTTGTGGATGCGATCGATGCCGAGCATGTCGCCCACGGTATAGAAGTAGGTGTTGCACGACTTCTCGATGGCGTGCCGCATGTCCATCCAGCCGTGCTTGCCGAGGCATTGGAAGAAGCGGCCGTAGAACGTGCCGCCACCCGCGCAAAAGATCTGGCGCTCCGGCGTGATCACGCCTTCTTCAAGCGCCGCCGTCGCCAGCAGCACCTTGAACGTCGAGCCCGGCGAGTACCGCCCCTGGATGGCACGGTTCTGCAGCGGCCGCAGCTTGTCGGTGTTCAGCTGGTTCCAGGTCGTGCGATCGATGCCGGTGGCGAAGTCGTTGGGATCGAACGCCGGCAGGCTGGTCAGCGTCAGCACCTCGCCCGACTTGGGCTCGAGCACGACCGCCGATCCCCAGTAGCCGTAGGCGCGGAAGGCGTCTTCGGCGGCCTTCTGCATCGCGTAGTTGACGGACAACTGGACGCGGCGGCCCTGCACCGGCGGCTCTTCGTCGAGGGTGCGGATTTCTCGGCCCATGCTGTTGACGACGACGCGGCGCGCGCCATCTTCGCCCATCAGCAGCTTGTTGTAGACCCGTTCAACCCCGAACTGGCCGACGATCGAGCCGCTCGCCAGATGGTCGGACGCCATCTGTTCTTCGCCGACCTCGCCGACGTAGCCAATCAGGTGGGCGGCCATCGCCTGGTCGGGATACTCACGGGTCGGCACTTCCTGCACGATCACGTCGGGCAGTTCGAAGTCGAGCCGACGCGCGGTGACCGCGGCCACCTGCGACAGCGTGGCGTCCTGGATGATGACGATTGGGCGGTAGCTCGGCTCGCGGCGCTGCCGGTCGACTATCTCGCGCACGACCTTTTGTTCCACGCCGGTGACCGACGCCAGCGTGCGGATGGTGCGATTGAGATCCTTGGTGTGTTCGCGGACGATCGAGATGTTGAACGAGTTGCGGTTCTCGACCAGCAGCCGGCCGGTGCGATCGAAAATGATGCCGCGCGGCGCGCGCAAGGTCAGCGTGCGCTGGTGGTTGTTTTCCGCCATCTCCTTGAACTTGGCGTGCTGCACCACCTGAAAGAACCAGAATCCGCCAGCCAGCAGGCCGAACGCCACCGCCACCGACACCTGTAGTGCCACCAGCCGGGTCGTGAGACGGCGCCGATCTTCGCCTATGGCCATACGATCCTGTAATTATCGCTTTAAAAACCGCCCGGCGTGACGCCGGTCCACGAAGCCCGGCAGCCACTCGATCAGCTGAAAGGCCACCACCCCGACGAAACCGTTGCCAAGCGCCTGGCCGACGACCGCCGGCAGCGGGTCCGGAAACTGCCGCAAGTCCAGCAACACATAGAGCCCCATGAAGATGGCGGCATGCAGGGCCGTGGCCATGACCAGCAACACGAACCTGGGCAGCGGCCCATTCAGGATGAACTGCGTGGCCAGTACCCCGGCCAAAAAGCCGACCATGGTCTTGGCCAGGCCACCGATGCCCAGGATGGGATTGGACAGCGCATCCTGGATCAGGCCCGCGACGGTGCCGCCGACCAGTCCGGTGACCGGACCCGACTTGAGCGCGATGAACACGACCACGATCAGCACCAGGTCGAGGGCGGCCGTGCCCCGAATCACCAAGCCGGCCAGCGTCGTCTGCAGCGCGAGCGCGATCAGAATCGCCGCCACGGCGTAGGCCGTCCTCACGGCTTCCCCTCCATCACGTCGGCCGACGCCGGCGGCGTCCGCACGACCAACACGTCTTCGAGCCGCGTGAAGTCCACCGCGGGCCGCACCGTGATCAGGTGATAGCCACCAGCGCCGCGCTCGACCTGCTCGATTCGGCCGATTACGAAACCTTTGGGGTAGATGCCGTCGATGCCCGAGGTCACGACGAGGTCCCCCGGCTTCACATCGGCCGTGCCCGGCACGTACTCCATCCGCAACGAACCATCACCGAAGCCTTCGACCACGCCCTGCACGCGGGTGCGCTCGATCTGCGCGCCCGCTGCGGCGTTGCGGTCAATCAACAGCTGCACCTTGGCCGCGCGACGGCTCGGCAAAATCACGCGGCCGACCACGCCGGCGGGCGAGATCACGGCCATGTCGGTCCGCAGCCCGTCGCTCGTGCCCTTGTCGATGGTGACGGTGCGGAATTCCGGGGAGGCGGCAGCGGCAATGACCTCGGCCGCTGCGGTGTCGAGGTCGGCGCGCTCACGCAGTTCCAACAGCTGGCGCAGGCCGTCGGTGCGAAGGGCCTCGGCACGCTCCTGCTGCAGCTGCACCTGCAGCGTCTGCATTTCCTGCTTGAGGGTGTTGTTCTCGGCATGGACGCCGCGCAACGCGACGTAGCCGGACCACAGGTTGCGGATCCCGTCGAACACCGACATGGTGCCGCGCTGCACCTCGGAGAACGAACCGAAGATCACCACCTGCAGCAACGGCAACCCTGAGTTGGTGTTGACCTGCGCCGAGAGCAACACCACGTGCAACAGGATGGCCGCCCCCAGCAAGACGCCGGGACGTTGACGAATATCAGCCAGAGCCATGCAGTTCTATCGCGGGTCGGGGTCCGGGGTCCGGGGTCCGGGATCCACCACCAGACGGGGTGGTCCCGGATCCCGGATCCCGGGTCCCGGATCCCGGACCCCGGGTCCCGTCTTAGTCAATGGCGATCTTGCGGAGCAGGTCGAACTCGCCCAGCATCTTGCCGGCGCCGAGCACGACCGACGACAGCGGATCCTCAGCGCTCGACACCGGCAGGCCGGTCTCTTCGCGCAGGCGCTTGTCGAGGTTCTTCAGCAGCGAGCCGCCACCGGTGATCACGATGCCGCGGTCGACAATGTCGGCCGACAGTTCCGGCGGGGTGCGCTCGAGCGCAATCCGCACGGCGTCGACGATCACGTTGACGGTTTCCGCCAACGCCTCGCGAATCTCCTCGTCGGTGATGGTGATGGTCTTCGGCACGCCCTCGATCAGGTGCCGTCCCTTGATCTCCATCGTCATCCGCTCTTCGAGCGGATAGGCCGAGCCCAGTTCCATCTTGATCTGCTCCGAGGTGCGCTCGCCGATCAGCAGGTTATAGGTCTTCTTGATGTACTGGATGATCGCCTCATCCATCTCGTTGCCGGCCACTCGCACCGCCTTGCTGTAGACGATGCCCGCCAGCGAGATCACGGCGATGTCGGTCGTGCCGCCGCCGATGTCGACGATCATGCTGCCGGCCGGTTCGGTGATCGGCAGCCCGGCGCCAATCGCCGCCGCCATGGCTTCCTCGATCAGGTGCACCTCGCTGGCCTTGGCGCGATAGGCGGAGTCTTTCACCGCGCGCTTTTCGACCTGCGTGATTTCCGACGGCACGCCGATGATGATGCGCGGCCGCACCCACACGTTACCGTTGTGCGCCTTCTTGATGAAGTACGTCAGCATCTTCTCGGTGACGTCGAAGTCGGCAATCACGCCGTCCTTCATCGGTTTGATGGCGACGATGTTGCCGGGCGTGCGCCCGAGCATTTCCTTCGCGCCGGTACCTACGGCCTCGACGCGACCCGTCACCTTGTTGACCGCCACCATGGAGGGCTCGTTGACGACGATGCCCCGCCCCTTGGCGTACACGCAGGTATTGGCCGTCCCGAGATCGATGGCCAAGTCAGTGGAGAGAAACGACAGTAACGAACCAAGACCCATGTTTGACAGTTTTTCTTGCTAAGTGCCGTGTGCAGAACCGTGCAGCGCCTGGCTATTCGGCCGGTGCGATGCGAACCCCGTTTTTACCCGAACCCTTTACTTGGTACATCGCCATATCGGCCGCATGCACCAATTCTTCAGCCGACGCCGCGGCATCGGGAAGCGTCGCCACCCCAACCGACGCGGTCAGCCGCACATTCAGGCCGCTTCCTTCGAGGAACGGATGAGCCGCCAACCGCTCCCGAACCCGCGCGCCAACTGCCGCCGCACCCTCCGAGCCGGTGTCGGGCAAGACGATTGCAAACTCATCGCCACCATACCGCGCCACTACATCGGTTTCACGCGCGCAGCGCTTGATCACCGCGGCTGCCTCGACCAGGGCACTGCTGCCTGACTGATGCCCGTGGCGATCGTTGACACCCTTGAAGCCGTCCAGGTCGACAAACAGCAGCGACAGTGGACGCCCCGAACGCGACGCCCGCTTGCACTCGCGCCGCAGCACCTGGTTGAGGTACCGCGCGTTGTAGAGCTGCGTCAGTTCGTCGGTGACCGACAGTGACTCGAATCGCCGCAGCCGCCACACGTGATCGAGCGCCTGTGCCGGGCCTTCGAGCATGGTGCCCAGCAACTGAGCCACCTCGGGTCCCAGTTCCGGCAGTTGGCTCGCCGCCTGCTCGTCCGCGACGACCAGCACGCCCACGGTCTTCGCGCGGCATCGCAGCGGCCATGCCAGCACGGCACCGGCGGCGCCAGGCGCCCTGGCGTCCGTCCGCAAATCCGCCGTCGTCAGTTCTCTCCCGTGCACCAACACCCAGCGCGCGACGCCCACCGCAGCCGGGGTCAGTTCCGGGCCCATGCCCTTGGACGCCAGGCCCACGACTTGTCCGTCGAGATCAGCAGCGAAGACCCCGCAAGCGGTCGCTTCGAACCACTCGTCAGCACCGGCCACGACGAGCCGGCCTATGCTTTCTGGGTCAATCGAGTCGTGTGCGGCGCGAAACAAGGCCAGGACGGACTCAGTCCGTTCGAGACGGATTTTGAGTGCGCGCTGGCCGCGACGCAAGCGGGCGGCCAGATCCGGACGGCGAGAACCGCCGTAAGTCATTCAACTGCCTGAATATATCACGCGACATTGGCTTCCGCACGCCGGTTTCCCCGGCGGCGAACCTTCGTGTTACGATTCCCTTTCCCCAGAGGATTCTGACCGATGACGATGCTCGACCGGATGCGGCGACACAAGGGCTGGCTCAAATGGAGTCTGGCGTTGGTCGTCCTGACCTTCGTGGTCTTCTACATCCCCGATTTCCTGACCACGCCAACGGGCGCGGCCCCCAACGAAGAGCTCGCCGACGTCGAAGGCGAGTCCATCACGGTGGGTACCTTCACGCGGCGCTACAACGCGCAGGTGCAGGCCTATCGCAATGCCTACGGCGGCCAGATGAACGACCAGCTGCTCAAGCAGCTCGGCATCGATCGTCAGATCCTCCAGCAGCTGATCGACGAAGAGGCCATGGTGGCCGAGTCACGCAAGCAGGGCATCACGGTCAACGATGTCGAGATTCGCGAACGCATTCTCGCGCTGCCCGGCTTCCAGGAAAACGGCACGTTTGTCGGCGAGCAACGCTACCGGCAAATTCTGCAGGTCCAGAACCCGCCGCTGTCGACGACCGAGTTCGAGAACAGCCTGCGGCGCGCGCTGCAGATTGAGAAACTGCGGACCGCGCTCACCGGCTGGATGTCGGTCAGCGACGCCGACGTGATCGCTGAGTTCAAGAAGCGCAACGAGAAGGTCAAGCTCGACGTCGTCCCGGTGACGGCCGATGCGTTCAAGAACCTGGTGACCGTCAGCGACGCCGAACTGGCGCCCTATTTCGAGAAGGCCAAGGACAAGTATCGGATCGGCGAGAAGCGCAAGATCAAGTACGCGCAGGTCAACGTCGAGCAGGTGCGCGGCACGATTACCGTCCCCGAGACCGAGATCGCGGCGTTCTACCAGCAGAACATCCAGCAGTACTCGACGCCGGCGCAGGTGCGTGCCAGCCACATCTTGTTCAAGCTCGAAGGCAAGGACGAGAAGGCCGTCACGGCCATCGCCGAAGGCGTGCTGAAGCAGGTCAAGGCGCCCAATGCCGACTTCGCGGCGCTCGCCACGCAGTACTCCGAAGACGACACCAACAACATGAACGGCGGCGACCTCGACTACTTCGGCCGCGGTCGCATGGTGGCGGAATTCGAGCAGGCGGCCTTCGGGATGAAGGCCGGTGAGATCAGCAACCTGGTGAAGACCGCGTTCGGCATTCACATCATCAAGCTCGTCGACAACAAGCCCGATCAGACCCGCCCGATCGCCGAGGTCCGCACCGAGCTCGAAGAGCAGCTGAAGTGGCAGAACGCACAGGCCGAAGCCGAGCGCATCGCCAAGTCGCTCGAAGCCACCATCAAGACGGTGGCCGACCTCGACAAGGTCGCCAAGGAACGCAGCCTGACGGTGGTCGAAACCGGCCTGGTCGCGTCAGACGAACCGATCCAGGGCGTCGGCGCCCAGCCCGAACTGTCGTCGCGCGTGTTCGGATTGAAAGAAGGCGAAGTGACGCCGGCCATGCGCGTCGCCACCGGATGGGTGTTTGCCACCGTCACCGGCCGCCAGGATTCCTACGTGCCGAAGCTGGATGAGGTCAAAGCCCGCGTCACCGACGACGTGCGCCTGGAGAAGGCGGCGGAGATGGCCAAGCAGCGCGCGACGGCGATTGCCACCGACCTGAAGAAGGCTCCTGACTTCGCGGCCGCGGCCAAGCGCGCCGGTCTCGAAGTGAAGACGACCGAACTGGTCGCTCGCGGCTCCGCGATTCCGGACCTCGGCATCAGCGAAGCCGTCGACGCCGCCGCATTCTCCCTGCCTCAGGGCGGCGTGAGCGATGCGATCTCCACCCCCACCGGCACTGCGGTGATCCGCGTGACCGAAAAAGTGGGCGTCACCGATGCGGAAGTGGCGTCGGGCCAGGACGTGTTGCGCGACGAGCTCGTCAACACGCGCCGCGACAAGTTCTTCGGCGCATACATGCAGAAAGCCAAGGCGGGACTGAAGATCAACATCCGCCAGGACACGCTCGCGCGCATCGTCGGCGGGGTGTAGCCGGCGCGCAATAACGAAGAACGAAGAGCGAAGAACGAAACGTCGCTATTCGTTCTTCGTTCTTCGTTCTTCGTTCTTCTCACCTGACAAACACATACGGCATGTGCGCCAGCACCTGGCCCGATCGGAAGAGCCGGGCCGGCGCCAGCAGGGCCGACAGCGCACGCCGTTCGCGCGGGCCGAGCAACTGGAACAGCGCATCAGCGGTCTGGCGCTCCTGCATCCGGCCCAGCGGCGACTGCAGTTCATCGGCCAGCACCTCGTAAACGCTGCGGCGCGGCGGATAGATCACCAACTCCACTTCCTCGTCGACCGGGATCCGCGCGCGCTGCTTGGCCAGGTCAATGGCCGTGTAGAGACCGCCAAGCTCGTCGACCAGGCCCAGTTGCCGCGCCTGCTCTCCGGTCCAGACCCGGCCCTGGGCCACTTCATCCACCTTCTCGGGCGGCATCTGCCTGGCGGCGGCAGTCCGCTCCACGAACTGGTCGTAGACCGCCTGCATCGACTCGGTGATCTTGGTGCGCTCGGCCGGTGTGAACCGGCGATCGGGCGAATACATCTCCGCCTGCTTGCCACGGCTCACCGATTCCATGTTGGCACCCAGCTTGGCGAAGCTGCCGGCGGTGACGAACTTGCCAGTGTAGACGCCGATCGACCCGGTGAGCGTACCCGGCTGCGCCACGATCGCGTCACCGGCGAGCGCAATGTAATAGCCGCCCGAGGCAGCCAGGTCGGACATCGACACGATCAGCGGCCGCGAGGTCTCTCGCGAGATCGACAATTCGCGCCAGATGATATCGGACGCCGTGGACGACCCGCCCGGGCTATCCACGCGCAGGACGATGGCTCGAATGGAGCGATCAGCGCGCGCTTCGCGAATGTACTCGACCAACGAGTCGGCGCCGACCACCGCGCCGTTGATCGGATCGAATCCGCTGCGGCCCGAATTGATCACGCCGACGGCATTGATCACGGCGACCTTGGAGCGGCGCGTGGTACCGCTCGCGCTCGACACCTGGGCGTAGTCCTCGGCGGCGACAAACTCCGCGCCGCGCAGGTCGTCGTTGAGGTCGTCCAGTTCGTCTTCGTAGGCCACCTCGTCGATCAGGCCCAGGCGCAAGGCATCGACCGGCAGGAACGGGCCCTGGTCGATCAGCGCCCGCACCTCGTCTTCAGATTTCTTGCGCGCGTCGGCGACGCCGCGCACCAGTTGGTCGTACTGGCTGCGGTTCAGCGAGTCGGCCATCTCGCGATGGGCCGGCGTGAACGATTTTTCCAGGTAGGTGTTGACGGCGCTCTTGTAGTCGCCGACGTGTAAGAAGTCGGGATACGTCCCGATCCAGTCGAACGTCCCGCGCAGGAACAATTCGTAGCTCGCGATCCCGGTGAGATCAAGCGTGGCCGACGGCAGCAGGTAGACCCGATCCGCCGCGGAGGCGAGGTAGTACTCGCGGTCGCCGGCGTACTCGAGCCACGCATGCACGTACTTGCCGCTGGTGCGGAAGTCGGCGAGCGCGTCACGCACTTCCTGGATCTTCGCCCAGAACGGCGAACTCAGGCTGCCGGGCCGCAGCAGGATGCCGGTGATCCGCGCGTCGGTCTTGGCCTTGCGGATCAGCTGGACGTAGCCACGAACGGTCAACTCGCCGGCACCGAACACGACCTCGGGCAGTACTTCAGGCAGATCGCCGCTGGGGCTCAGCACGAGCGTGGCCCGCGCCGGCACCGCCGGTTCCGCGCCGACCATGAAAAACAACATCACCATGGCCGCAGCCGAGGCCAGCGTAGCCACGATGAGGAACACCAACACGAACCTGACGGCGCGTTTCACACTGATCAGTATAGCCTTGGCGTGCAGTCGCCCAGGCGCGCCGGTGAGCGCGCCCTAGCTGCTGAGCCGCGCCCGCAGGGCACGCACGGCCCGGGACAGGCGCACCTCGGCGATGGCCTCGGGAGCGGGAATTCGCGCCAGCGTCAGGCGAGCCTGATCCGGCTGCCCGGCGGCCAGCTGCAGTTCGGCCGAGTGATACAACAGGCGCGCGTCAACACTGCCGGTACGCAGGGCCTCAGTCATGGCCTTCTGCGCCTCATCCAGCCGGCCGGCCTTGAAGTAGCTCCAGGCCAGCGTGTCCATGGTGAAGATGTCGCGCCTGGTGACGACGGCTTGTTCCGCCAGCTTCACCGCTTCGGGCAGGTTCCGATCGTGGTCGGCGAGAAAGCGGGCGAGCGCCTGGGGCTGCGCCGGACCATTGCCCCACGCGGCGCGCTCAATCTGCTCGGCCATCCGGAAATATTGCTCCGCGCCCGTCATGTCGCCGGTTGCCTCCAGTAAATCGCCGACACTGGCGGCAAGGTCTGGCGTGGGCACGCGGGCGAGTTGTTCCTGCAAGGTCAGACGGGCGCCGTCGAGATCCCCGTCAACAACCTTGATCTTGGCCAGCCCCACCATCGCCAGCGGGTGGTTCGCAAATGTTGCTGCGGCGTGCTCGTATTCGCGCCTGGCGTCGCCAAGGCGGCCCTGCTGCAGGAGCAGGTCGCCAAGCTGCGCATAATGCCAGGCTTGGGATTCAGGATCGTTCGACCACGAGCCCTCGGCCGCACGCTTCATGTACTCGAGCGCCCCGGGTAAATCGCCTTTGATCTCGAGCGCATGTGAGGTGCGCGCGTACGCGGGGGGACCAGGTTGAATCTGCCCCATGCGATCGTAGGCAGCAAAAGCACGCTCGTAATCACCGAGCTCCAGGTAGCCGTCGCCGATGGCGCCGTAGTTCCAGGCGTCACGAGGGTCCAGGTTGCTGACCTTGTTCGCTTGCGCGACGGCGTCACCGAAGCGGTGTTGGGACAGCAGCACCGCCGCCAGTATCCGTTGCGCTTCGTAATGATCGGGATTGCCTTTCAAGAAGGCGCGTACGTGCGCTTCGGCCGTAATCACTGCCCGGCCGTCATTATTGACTCGCTGCAGCCGGATGTAGGCCTCTGCCAGCTGGACCACGGCCGTGCCATCGTCCGGCCTGCTCTTCAACCGGGCCGTCATGGTTTCAACCGTTTCGGTCAGCTCGGCCCTCGAGGTACCGACTCTTGCGGAGAGGGACGGACGAGCAGACGCCGGCGTCGCCAGCGTCGCCGTCTCACGCGCATCCCTGATCGTCGCCACCACCACGAAGGCGGTGGCGACGATCAGGGCGATTGGAAGGAGAGCGCGCTTCACGAAGCTAGCGGTTGCCGGCGTGCGGAATCGCGAGGTACGGGAAGGTCGTCAGGTACGGGAGGTCGTTCCTGTCCACCCCGTCGCCAAGGGTATTGTTCGGCGAACGATTGAACGCCGGGGTCAGCGGGGTCGCACCTGCAGCGGCCTGCAGCACGATGTCGAGCACATCGTCGCCAACGCGGCGGCCGTTGGGGAAGCCACCGAGGTCACCGCCGAGCACGCCCAGCCGGTTGGGCGACGCCGTCGGGGGCACTGCCATGTTGAGGCGGAGCATTTCCGAAGCGCGCACGCCCGCGGGCATGTTGGCTCCGGGGATACCCGTCAGGAAGATCGTGACGAGGTCGTTGCGGGGAGCGGGCGGCGAATCCACGTTGAAGATCAGTTTCAACAGCTTCGGCACTTCCGGATCGGTCACGCGGTCGAGTGCAGCGGCGTCGCTAGTCGGCTCGATGGCGTTGAAGACGTCCTTGCGCGCCAGATCAATGACCGCTTCGTTGACCAGCGGATTGCCGAGACGCGACACCTGCACGAGGGCACCAGTGTGGGTCTGGGCACCGGCGGACAGGGTCCGCGTGGTGAAACGGCTGGCGGTCGACCACACACCGATGATGGCGTTCGGGTCGGTGGTGCTCGTCGGCATCGCGCCGCTGCGGGCGAGGGCCGACTTGGGCACTTGAATGGCCAGCGAGCTGACGTTGAAACCGTCCGTGCTGCCTTCAGCCTGACCCACGCCGAGTCCCAGCAAGTCGAAGATGGCGAGGTCGACATAGAAGCCCTCGTCTCGCTGACCCGCGAAGACGCGGATGTCGCCAGCGAGCTGCTGAATGCCGCCGCCGAGCGCGCCGTAGCCAGGAGTCGAGCGCGGCCCGATGTTGGGCGGCGGCACCGGCAGGCGGCCCGACAGTTCGCGGACCGTGCCCGTGCGACGGGGCCCATCGATGCGCGTCAGGCGATAGAACTGACGAACATTCAGGTCCGGATCGTCGAGCGTCGTCACCGCACCGGTGTTGTACAGGAACGTCGCGGGGTTACGCACCTCGGTCGTAAAGCGCCACTCGTAAGTGATGTCTTCGACCGCATCGCCGTTGTTGTCGATGTGAATCGCGTAGACCACGTTCGGGTCGAATGGGTAAAAGTTGGGACCGCCGTCCGGATTCTGGAACGGGATGAAATTCGAGATCAGGGTGACCGTGGTCGGCGCATCCGGAGACGTGAACGCGTAGACGTCGGTGTTGTCCGCCGTTGGGTCCATCGCGGTGAGCGGCGCCTCGCGGTGGCTTGATGCCTGCCCCGGCATCATCGCCAGCGCGACGATGAAGATGGCAGAGAGGCCGATAATCTGTTTTCGCATGCTGCTTGATCCTTCCAATGTGACTGATGTCGTCGTCTTCCAAACTAACCGTAACGGGCAGTGCATGGACCGTGCCGCCTGTTCTCGAGAGGTCGGCTCCAGAGATGTCTACGGATGGGGCGCGCGAGCGGATTGGTCACCCGCTCCCCTCGTGCGTTCTCTGCGGGAATCAGCAGGTCACGCCACGAAGACGAGCTTGCGAGGCGAACCCAACGTGTGACGAAGGTGTTTCGCCTGGAGGCGGCGGTGTCGCGGACAACCAGGCTTGGGCAGTTCGACGCCGATCGTTCCAAGCCCGAGTGGTCAGGAAGGACGCGACACCGCGCCACGTGAGGTTCCGTTGCTCGAGGATGAGGACGCCAGGCCGCTCGCCGGCGCCCTGCCCGCCGCGAGTTCGTCATCCGTCCGATCGAAGTCGGCGCGACACGCGGTGCTAAGGGTTGATCGAGCCGAACAGAACCAGCCGGGCCGCTTCGCGCAGGCCGCGCGCGGTAAACGGCTTCTCGAGAAAGGCCGCGCCCTCTTCGAGCTCCATGCGATCCTCGAACAACATGTCGCTGAAACCGGTCTGGTACAGCACCTTGACGGCCGGGAAACGCTGACGGACGTGATCGGCCAGCTCGCGGCCCTGCATGTCGGGCATGGCGTAGTCGGTCACCAGGAGGTCGACGGTGCCGGAATAGTCAGTGAGCTTCTGGATGATCTCGGGCCCACCGCTGGCCATGAGCAGCTCGAAATTTTCACGCTGCAGGATGCGCGACAGCACGTCCAGCATCATCGGGTCGTCGTCCACCACGACCACGGTTTTCCTGATGCTGATGCGCTTCAGCTCGGCCTGAGGCGGCTTCGGACGCGAGTCGTCCTTGGGCGCCATCAGGGGGTTCGAGGTCAGCGGGATGTCGGGAATGTCGAGGGGTGGACGCGTCGGCACCTCAACCGGTGCGGTCGCCGTCGACGGCATCAGGGTGACGGCGGTTGCTCCGCTGGCGGCCGGTTCAGTAGCGACCACACGCGGGGCGGGCGGCAGGTCGACGTGGAACGCGTGCGGCAGTTCGCCGTTGCCGACGGCCCCCCAGAGCTGGTTCAGCAGGTGCTGCGGCAGACCGATATCGACTCCGGCCACCAGCACGTCTGTGCACAGTGCCTCAAGTTCGCGGATCCGCGCTCGCAACTGTTCCTGATCTTGGTGATCCGCCACAATTCTGCCTGGCGACCAGACACGGGCTCCTGCCCCGCCTGACTCCCCGAAAAAGCTCAGCGCCATATTACCCTGCTTCTGTTCATTCGCGGGTACGCCCCAGTAGCGTCGTCTGTTTTCCACGTACAGACATAGACGGCCAGACGCGGCAGGTCTCTCACACCAGATTGACGCAAAATATTGCGCTCCTGTCCGTTCGCGTCCTTGTGTTGTCGGCGACGCGTCCCGATAATCGTGCGGGCCTCATCCGAATCCGCGTGGACTATCAACGGCTGCTCCTCGACCATCTCTCCCTTATCGATCACATCGTGCGAACGACCGGTCGGCGACGACACCTGTCTGCGGGTGAACAGGAAGACTTTGCGGGACTCGTGCAACTGCGGCTGCTCGAAGGCGACTACGCGGTGCTGCGCAAGTTTCAGAATCGCAGTTCCTTGCGGACGTATCTGGTCTCGGTCATCGAGCGGTTGTCGCTCGATTTCTGCGTCGAACGCTGGGGGCGTTGGCGTCCGTCGGCGGTCGCGGATCGGCTTGGCCCGGTAGCGGTGCTGATCGAGCGGCTGGTCACGCGCGATGGGCACACGCTGGAAGAAACGCTCGAGATCGTGCGCATCAACCACGGCTCCACTCTCTCGCCGGCCGAGCTGCGCAACATCTGGGAGCAACTGCCGGCCAGGATGAAGTCCACCAAGGTCGGTGAGGAAGCCGCCTCAGCAGTCAGTTCCGACCAGACAGCTGAGTCCAACGTAGACGATGCCCAACAACAAGTGAGCATTGAGCGACTCGAACACACACTGAAAGGGGCACTCGCGGAGGTGCCGGATCACGATCGCGTGCTGCTGGCTCTGCGCTTCGACCAGGACCTGCCCATGGTCGACATCGCCAGGCTGACCGGTGTCTCGGTGGCGACGCTGCACCGCCGCCTCGATCGCACTATCAAGCACCTGAAGCACGCCTTGACGACCTCGGGCTTCGACCCGCGCGAGGTTTCGGGCTTGATTGGTCACCCCTCCATCACCCTTTCCCCCCTGCTGCGGGCCGAGGTTGAGAGATTTCCGGGACGTGTCCGTCTAACTAATCAAGATGGGTAATTCACACATCGGTTGTCCTGAACCCGAAGTTCTGGCGGCATATGTCGACCGGAGCCTGAGTCTGGCCGAGCGATCACGCGTGGATCACCATCTTGCCTCGTGTCCTCAGTGCATCGCACTGGTGGCCGGGGTCGTGCGAACGGTCGCGGACGTGTCAGCGTTCACGCCCCACGCCGAGCCCGCGGTGGAGATGGCTTCACGCGCGGTATCTCGACGAACCCTGGTGGGCGTGCTGGCAGCCGCGGCTGCTGTTATCGCGGTCTTGTTCACACCTTCACTGGTAAGGCCGTGGCTGGACCGCGAGGCGGGGCTCGTGAATCTTGTCGGAGTGAGTGAGCCACGATCGGTGCTTGGCCGGCTGACCGGGGGGCTCCCGCATGCCCCACTGGGTGTGCCATCTGCTGGGGGGCAAGGTGGCCGAGCCGCCGAGTCCGATCGGATACTCCTGACTGCCGGCAAGATTCGCGAGTCCTTCGGCGAACGTGACACGCCGTCCCGGTTGCACGAACTGGGTCTGTCACAACTGCTGGCCGGGCGATACGACGAGGCGGCCGAGGCGCTGCTCGCGGCCTCGCGTGAACAGCCGACCAACGCCCGCTACTTGAACGATGTCGCCGCCGTGCAACTCGAGCGGGCGCGGCTGGGGCTGCGGCCTGATGATTTACCACGCGCCCTTGCTTCAGCGGATCGGGCGCGCCGTCTCGATTCGTCGCTGAACGAAGCGTGGTTCAACCGCGCCCTGGCCGCCACCGCGTTGTCCCTGAACGACCACGCCACGGTGGCGTGGAACGAGTATCTGGCGCGTGACGCGTCATCACCGTGGGCGGCCGAAGCGCGGGCACGGCTCGCCGATCTGGCGCGGCCAACGGCGGCCGCCGCCTGGGTCGCGGTTGAGCAGCGCCTGCTCCAACCGCTTGAACATCAACGGCTCGAACATCAGCCACCCGGACCAGCGCCGACTGTGTCGCTGGACGCCACGCTGGCAGACGAGGCCGTGCGCACGCAGACCACCGAAGCGCGCAACCTGATCGACCACACTCTTCTGCCGACGTGGGCCGTCGCCGTGGTCGCTGGCCGTGACGCATCCGCAGAACTCGCGCGCATCAGCACCATGGCCGGCGCGTTCGCACGCGTCGCCGGCGATTCCCTGTATCTCGATACCGTCACCACCATCAATCGCGCCGAGGCACAAGGCGACGTGGCACTAGGCGCGCTCGCCCGTGCCCATACCGACTACAGCGCGGCTGCCGCGCTCTTTGCCGAAGATCGATTCTCTGAATCAGTTTCCGGGCTGACCGCAGCACGCGCCGGCTTCGTCGCCGCGGACAGCCCGTTTGCCGAGCGGGCCGCGCTGGATCTGGCGACCGTGTTGTACGTCGGCGGCAAGGCCGACGAGGCCACCGCACTGCTTGATGCGGTCGCCAGGACCGGGGACGCTTCAGCGCACGCATACAACGCCGCTCGGGCCTGGTGGATCAAAGGGCTCATCGCGTTTGGGCAAACGCGCCTCGCCGACGCACAGTCCCACTACGAGCACACGCTGGCCGCGTTTGAACGGATGGGCGACGTCGAGCAGGCGGCCTTCGTCCACAACCTGCTCGCCAACCTCCATTTCTATCTGGGCGATCGCACCACCGAATGGCACCACCGCCTGCTGGCCTTGAACGGCCTCGGGGTCACCCGTTCGCACCGCGTCCGTCACGCCATACTGGGCACCACCGCAGCGTCACTGCGAGTCGACAATCCCGAGACCGCATTGGCCATGCAGGACGCCGTTCTGAAGAACGCCGAGGCGTGGGGACGGCCGGCGGCGATTTCTGAAGGGCTGGCCCAGCGGGCGGCGACGCTGCTGGCGCTTGGCCGCACGAGGGATGCTGAGCGGGAACTGCGTGCCGCTCGTAGCACCCTGGCTGACGTACCTGACCAGCAGTTCCGCAACCGCATCGAGGTCGCCGTTCTGACGACCGAGAGCGACCTGTTCCTCACCTCCAACCCGCAGGCCTCGATGGCCGCGGCGGCCCGGGCGATTGAGATCGTCGAGCAACGCCGCGACCGCTTGCGCCTGGCACAATTGAATCTGCGCCTTGCCAGCGCGAACATCGTGTGGGGCAACCTGACCGCCGCCGAGGCCGCCTTGGGTCGCGGTCTCCAGGCATTCAACGACGAGCGCGCCTTGATGTCGGACGAGGGGCGGCTCTCGACGCAGGATGAGTCGTGGCGTTTGTTCGACACGGCCGTGCGTCTCGCAATCACAAAGCGCGACTATCCCCGGGCCTTTGCGTTGGCCGAGCAGGCGCGCTCGACCTCGTTGGCCGAATCACGGGCGCCCAGTGCGGGTCGCACGCTGGAAGAAGTACAGAACAGTCTGGCCGAAGGCGATGCCCTGCTCGCCCTCAGTCAGTTCGACGATCAGTTGGCGGTGTGGCTCATTCGCCGGAGTGGCACTTCAGTGACCACCAGGCCCTTGACCCGCCGCGACGCCGAGCGGTTGGTGGCTCGGCAGCACGACGAGATTCGATTCGAAGCCACGACACCCGACGCCAGTGCTGATCTCTACGACGAGATCATCCGGCCCGTCATGGCGCAGTTACGCGGCGTCACCCGCATTACCGTCGTCGCTGATGCGACTTACGCGAGTGCTGCCTTTGCGGCCCTGTGGAATCGCTCAACCCAACGGTTCCTGGTCGAACACTTCCAGGTCAACGCCACACCCAACGCCTCCGCCTTCGTCAACGCGAACCTCGCCAGTGGAGGCGATGATGACCGCCGGGGTGGCCGCAATGGTAATCGCGCCGTGGGCACGCCGCTCATTCTCGCCGGCCCAGGCGCACAGTCTGACGCCGATGCCCGCGCGGTGGCGACGGCCTACCCCAACCGCGAATTGCTGACCGGTGCAGATGCGACCAGCGCGCGATTTCTGGGGGCCACCTCGGACCGCAGTATCGTCCATATCGCGGCGCGCACCATCGAGAACCGCGCCTACCCGCTGTTGTCTCGGGTGCTCCTCGCCGATGAAGCGAACCGTCCCTACTCCGGTGGCGTCATGGGTCGCGATATCGTGAACAGGCCCATGGCTCGCACGCGCCTCGTCGTGCTCGACAGCACAGCCGCGGCCGTGCCCGCCGACGGAGTCTCGCATTTAACACGCGCATTCTTAACCGCCGGCGTGCCCGCGGTGCTGGCCACGTTGCCCGGCGCCGACGAGGACGCGACCCGCGCGCTCATGGTGGACTTCCACCGGCTGATGTCCACGGGCATGGCCGCCGGCGAAGCCCTCAATCGACTCCAACGTAACGTTCTGCAGAATAACGGCCGTCGACTGGGCGCTTGGAGTGCGTTGGTGCTGTACGGCTCCGATCGATAGCCCCCCAACGTCAGGAGCAGAAAATGAATCGCCGTCAGTTTGTCAGCCGAGTTTCGCTCGGTACCGCCGCTGTCTGTACCCCCCTCGCTCACTCGTCACTGGCCGCCGCTCCGTCAGGACAGGTCAACGTCCGCTTCGTCGGCATGATGACCTTCGTGGAACGAGCCGACCGGTCGTTTCTCGTTGCCACGCCCGGCCACCACGCGTTCCACCACATGACCCACACGCCGTTCCTGATGGCGCGCAAGGGTTCGGCCGTCGCCCAGGCGCTCAGTATGATCCCGGTAATGGGCGTCATTCCGGCGGCGTTTGATACCAGCCTGATCGGATCGAACCCGTCGGAGTTTGTGTTTCTCAACCTGGAGAACACGTCGGTGGACATCGTGACCGGGGCGGAGACCACGGTGACCAACAACGCACACGAGATGGCGTTGCTCAACAAGATCGCGCCGGGCAAGCGCGTGCGCGGCAACGTCGAGAAGTGGGCGACAGCCACGGTGTCGCTGCGCGGTGGCCGCATCGAAGACTCGTCCGGCCATCCCGACGCTGGCAAGGTGTGGGCGTTCGGGAATTACAAGCAGCGTCTGACCGACGCGGTGAACTTCAAGAACAACGCCGGCGCAGCCACCACCATCCGTCTGACGAGTGCCGTCGAGGCGCGTTCGTACACGGCGCCTGCGGGAGAGGCGACCGAGCTGTGGGTGTTCAGCGCCGCCGAGCCGAACGGCGGCATCGAACCGACGCAACTCGAACACTCCGAGGTGCTGTTCGACTACCTGGTCGACGCGAAAGCGGTCGTCGCAACCTGCCCAGAAGCCACCGGCCGCAAAGTCCCGGACACAGAACTGCCCTTTGCGAAGGGAACGAGCGTCAGCATGGGCATCACGGCCAGCCGCACGATGTCGCCGCCGCTGTCCGAGTTCTGCTTTATCGCCGCCATCCTGTTCGGCGATAAAAAGTAAAGCGTTCCCCGTCGAAGGCCGGGCTACCTGGGCCTGGCCTTCATTTTTTCCCACTCTGCCAACGTCGCATCCACCGCCGCGGCCGTCGCCTGCCACGCCTCGCGCACCACCGGCGTGGGCGCCGCATCTGCGGACTCCACCGCGCCAAAGAGCTGTCCCAGTGGCGCGCTCGCTCGCGCCAGCTGCTGCTCGAGTTCACTGAGCGGCGCCGTCTTGACTGGGGCGGCGCGCATGTCACGCAGTGCCGACGCGCTGCGCCTCAACGACGCGTCGATGGCCCGTGACAGGTCGTACTGCAGCTTGATGTCAGCGGCCGTGGCCGTGACCCGTGGATCCATTTTCACCACCAGTGGCTGCGTCAGCACCTTGCCATCGACCGTCAGCCGGGCGGTGTACGTGCCCGGCACGGCCCACGACCCATGTGGCAGGCGCGGAGTGTTAGCGAGGATGGCAGCGATGGGATAGCTGAACGAGTCGACGGCGGGACGCTCGTGATGCACGTCCCAGACAAAGCGGTGCAAGCCGGCCGTGGCGGCCAAGGCCCGATGCGGACGCAGCCAGTAGTCGGGCGTGTTACGGCCCTCGACCAGCGGCTCGACCGGGTCAGCACTCGAATAGCGGCGAACGGCGCCGCCCTGCGCATCCAGAATCTCTAGGGTGACCGGCGCCTTCGACGCCGCCTTCAAGTAGTAGTGCAGCACGGCGCCGTCTGGCGGGTTCTGACCGGCCGGCTCGTCCGGCGGCAACGGCGTGTCCGTGTTCTTGTTCCAGCGGAAGCGCCACGCTTCTTGCGGCGCGAAGAGGTGCACGTCGGGCCCCGCCGCCAGCGCGGCGGCCTGCCGCAGCGGCGTGATGTCATCCAGGATATAGAACGAACGCCCGTGCGTACCCACCACCAGATCGTCGTCTTTGATTACCAGATCGCGGACCGACGTGGCCGGCATGTTGTGGCGCAGCGACTGCCACTGCTCGCCATCGTCAAACGACACATGGACCGCCTGCTCCGAGCCGGCGAACAGCAGTCCCCGCCGTTTGGGATCTTCACGAACGACGTTGATGACGCCACCGTCAGGCAGGCCAGTGGTGATGTGTGCCCACGTCTTGCCACCGTCGCGCGTGCGATAGATGTGCGGTTGCAGGTCGTCGAGCCGCAGGGTATTGACCGCTGCGTAGGCAGTGTTCGCGTCAAACCGGGAGGCGTCCATCAGCGAAATCTTCGACCAGGCCGGAAGCCCCGGCGGCGTCACGTCCTGCCAGCTCTTGCCGCCGTCCCGCGTCACCTGAATCAGGCCGTCGTCGGTACCGATCCAGATGGTGCGTTCGTCAAGGTATGACGGCGCAATGGTGTAGATGACGCCGCGCTGCGTCGGCTGCGCCTCTGGAGCGGTCGCGTAGATGCCGACATTCTTCGGAATGTCCCAGGTCTTGCGCGTGAGATCGGGGCTGATCTGATCCCACGACTGGCCACCGTTCACGGTCTGCCACAGCACGTTCGAGGAGAAGTACAACTTGCGCGGGTTGACCGGCGAGAACAGCACCGGCATGGTGCGCACGACTCGGTAGTTGGGATCGCGACCGAACCTGGGACCAACCTGCTGAACCTGGCCGGTCCGCCGATCCCACCGCGACACCTTGCCGCCGTAGACGAGGTCGGGATCGAGCGGGTCTGGCGCCACGTAGCCGTACTCTTCGACGCCGACCGGCGACCATTCACGGAAGGTAATCTGCCCGTGATCGCCCCGGCTCTGCACGCATACCGATCCGCTCTCCTGCTGGCCGCTGCAAACGCGATAGGGAAACGCGTTGTCGGTGCTGACGTGATAGAACGCCGACGTCGGTTGGTTGTACCAACTGCTCCACGACTCACCGCCGTTGAGGGTCACGACCGCGCCCTGGTCGGAGGTGAGGGCGAGAATGTCGGGGTTGGTGGGGTTGAACCACGCCTTCTGATAGTCGTCGCCGCCTGGCGCGCCGCGAATCGCCGTGAAGGTGCGGCCACCATCGGTGGATTTCCAGGTCACGATCGTCGGCACGATGACAATGTCAGGATTGGTCGGATGCACGCGGATATCACTCGCATCCGCAGGACGCGCCAGCACGCGCGGGTCGCTGTTCATGCGCGTCCAGGTCTCGCCGGCATCGTCAGACCGAAAGACTCCCGAACGACGCGCCTCAACGACCAGGAACAAGCGCGACGGCAGGCTGGGTGCGATGGTGATGCCGATGCGGCCCACGCGGTCGGCCTCCCAAGTGGGCAGGCCAGTGGTCAGTGGACGCCAGGTCGTGCCGCCGTCGGTGGACTTGAACAGGCCGCTGTTCGGTCCGCGGAAGTCACCGTTCTCCCACGGGCCCTGCCGCGCCTGCCACAGCGAGGCATAGACGATGTCCGGGTTCGCCGGGTCGATCTGGACATCCACGCCGCCGGTGTTCTCGTCCTTGTAGAGCACGCGCTCAAAACTGCTACCGCCATTGACGGATCGGAAGATGCCTCGCTCGGTGTTGGGCCCGTAGGGATGGCCGAGCGCCGCGACAAACAGCCGATCGGCGTTCTTCGGATCGACCACGACCTGGGCAATCTGCTGCGTGTCGCGCAGACCCAGATGGGTCCACGTCTTCCCGGCATCGGTCGACTTGTACATGCCGTCGCCAGTCGCCAGGTCGGGCCGCTGCTGCGCCTCGCCGGTACCGACATAGATCACGTCGGGATTTGACGGCGCCACCGCCAGCGCACCAATGGCGCCGGTTGGCGTTGAATCGAAGATGGGCAGCCAGCTACGCCCGGCGTCGGTGGTCTTCCAGACGCCGCCGTTGACGACGCCGATGTAGAAGGTGTGAGGCTGACTGGGCACGCCGTCGAGCGCCTTGGTGCGGCTGGCGCGATGCGGTCCGATGTTCCGCCACTCCAGTTCGCGGAACAAAGCCGGGTCCAGGTTCGCCGGTCCCTGGGCCCGCGCGACTGGCCACGCGCCGAGGATCGCGAGCGCCACTACCGACAGAAATCGTGCTGTTCGCATGCGGTGAATTATCCCTCTGTGGGATACTTTTGCCCATGCGCAAGCTGACCCCTCTGATCCTGACAACCGGCGTGTTGATTGCCGCCATGACCTTGCCCGGCGCGGCGCAGTCCCGTGCCGCGGTGACCGCCGCTGACTACGAGCGCGCCGAACGCTACCTTGGCTACAACACCATGCCGCTGGTCTCGAACGGTCCCGTGCAGGCCAACTGGCTGCCCAACGACCGGTTCTGGTACCGCAACGTCACCGTCACGGGCAGCGAATTCATCCTCGTCGATGCGGTGAGTGCGTCAAAGGCGCCGGCGTTCAACCACGCGGCGGTGGCCGCGACGCTGAGCACCGCCATGGGCAAGCCGGTGCCGGCCACGCGGCTGCCGTTCACGCAGATCACGGTCGCCGCTGACGGCCGGGCGTTCTCCTTTGACAGCGACCTCAAGCGGTGGACCTGCGACCTGCAGGGCACCGCGTGCACGAGCGTCGATCGTCCGGCCCGGCTCGCCAACAGTATGCTGTCGCCCGACGGCAGACGCGCGGCGTTCATCCGCGACTACAACCTCTGGGTGCGCGACGTTGCCACCGGCACCGACCAGCAACTGACCACCGACGGCATCAAGGACTACGGCTACGCCACCGACAACGCCGGCTGGACTCGCAGCGACAGCCCGGTGCTGGTGTGGTCGCCCGACTCGAAGAAGGTCGCCACCTTTCAACAGGATCAACGCAAGTCTGGTGAGATGTATCTCGTCAACACCGTGGCCGGCCATCCGACGCTATCGGCATGGAAATACCCGCTGCCGGGCGACGAGTTCGTCACCATGATCGAGCGCGTGGTGATCGAGGTCGAGACCCCCAGAGTGATCCGCCTCAAGATGGGCCCGGACCAGCACCGGTCGACGCTCTGTGACGATGTGAAGTGCGGTGGCGAGTGGGTGGACGTGCAGTGGCATCCAGACGGCAGCCAGGTGTCGTTCGTCTCGACGTCACGCAATCACCAGCAGGCCAACCTGCGGGTGGCCGATGCGACCAGCGGCGCGATTCGCGAGGTGCTCGAGGAGAAGGGCGAAACCTTCCTGGAATCGGGCAACGGCAAGGTGAACTGGAAGTACCTGCCCGGCTCGAACGAAGCGATCTGGTTCTCGCAGCGCGACAACTGGGGCCACCTGTACATGCACGACCTGCAGACCGGCAAGCAGAAGTACCCGATTACCAGCGGCGACGGCAACGTCACGCAGTTGACGCAGGTGGACGAAGCCAGCCGCACGCTCTTCTTTCAGGGCGTCGGGCGTGAGCGCGGCCGCGATCCGTATTTCCGTCACTTCTATCGCGTCAGCATGGACGGCAAGAACGCGCAGTTGCTGACCCCCGAAGACGCCGACCACGCGGTCTCGATGTCGCCGTCCGGCAAGTATTTTGTCGACAACTACTCGAAGCCGGACGTCGCTTCGACGTCGGTCTTGCGCGATGCGACCGGCAAGGTGGTGCTGCCGCTCGAGCGGGCTGACATCTCGCGCCTGCTCGCGACCGGCTGGCCGGCGCCGATGCCCATCACCGTGAAAGATCGCGGCGGCGTGGGCGAGCTCTACGGTCTGCTGTACCGGCCGACGAACTTCGACCCGGCGAAGAAGTACCCGATCATCAACAACATCTATCCTGGTCCGCAGACCGGTAGCGTGGGCAGCCGCAGCTTCTCGGCCGCGCGCGGCGATACGCAGGCCCTCGCCGAACTGGGTTTCATCGTCGTGCAGATCGATGGCATGGGCACGCCGTGGCGATCGAAGCGCTTCCACGCCGCCTACTATGGCGACATGGGCGACAACACCTTGCCCGACCAGGTGGCCGGCATGAAGGAGTTGGCCTCACGCTATCCGTGGATCGACATCGATCGCGCCGGCATCTACGGCCACTCGGGCGGCGGCTTCGCCACCGCCGCGGCCATGTTCAAGTATCCCGACTTCTTCAAGGTCGGCGTGTCGCAGGCCGGCAACCACGACAACCGGGTGTATGAAGACGACTGGGCCGAGAAATGGCAGGGGCTGCTTGAGAAGCGTCCCGATGGCACCACCAACTACGACAGCCAGGCCAACCAGAACTTCGCGAAGTACCTGAAGGGCAAGCTGCTGCTGGCGCACGGTTCGATGGATGCGAACGTCCCGTTCTACAGCACGCTGCTCGTGGTGAACGAGCTGATCAAGGAGAACAAGGACTTCGACCTGATCATCTTCCCGAACCGCGGGCACGGCTTCGGCAACGAACCGTACATGGTTCGCCGGCGCTGGGATTACTTCGTCAAGAACTTGATGGGAGCGGAACCGCCGGCCGGATTTCAGTTGAAGGGACCGGCGGCCACGCCGCCGATCCCCCCGGGTAACTAGGCGGTCTTCTGCGGGAAGATCTGCTTGAAGGCGGTCATGAACTTCTCCATATCCTCCGCCGTGCCAACCGAGACGCGCAGGTGGTTCAACATGGGCGGGAACGGACGGCCGACGAGAATGCCCTTCTTGCGGAACTCCTCGATCACGCCCTGCACGGTGCGTTCGCCGAGGCTGACCATGAAGAAGTTCGCCTGCGACGGAATCACCGGGTAGCCATACGACTCCAGCACTTTCGTGGTCTTGTCGCGCATGTCGACGATCTTGGCCTTGACGTCAGCCTCGGCGGCCTTGTCCTTCAGCGAGGCGACCGCGCCCCACTTGGCCAGCACGTTGACGCTGTTCGACGCGTAAACGTTCATCTCGCGGACCATCTCCGCCGGCGCGATTGAATAGCCGATGCGCATGGCCGCCAGCGCCGCGATCTTCGAGAAGGTGCGCGCGACGACCACCGGACGGCCCTCGAGCACGTACGGGATCGCGGTGCCATAGGCGGGATCATTGACGAAGTGGTGGTACGCCTCGTCGATCAACACCGGCATGTCCTTCGGGATGTTGTCGAGCAGATCCTTGATCTCTTTGGCCGTGACGATGGCGCCGGTCGGGTTGTTCGGGTTGCACATGTAGACGAAGCCGATGTCACGCGCGTGGCGATTCGTCGTCTCGATCATCGCACTGATGTTCTGCCGGTAATCCTTGGTCAGCGGGATCTGAATGGCGTCAGCCTTCACGTTGCTGGCCTGCTGGAACACGCTGGCGTAGGAGGGGCTGACGCCCAGCACCTTTTTGCCCGGCCCGAGGTAGGTGGTGGCCATCACGTCCAGACCTTCACCGGACCCGGCGGTCAGCAGCACGTTCTCGCGCTTGACGCCGTGGTGATCGGCGATCACCTGGACGATGTTGCCGTCCGGGTAGCCGTAACGATTCGCGTACTTCCACGCGTCGTTCATGGCCTTCATCACCGACGGCGGCGGTCCGTAATTGTTCTCGTTGCTCGCCAGCTTGATGAAGGCGTCGTACTCGGCGTCGCCGCCGGCAAACTGCGCGGTCTGCCCCTGCGCGAGCAGTTCGGCCTCAGGACGAAGACTCAGGGCGCCGATCGCAGCGGCCACGCCTCCAACAAACTTCCGACGAGAAAACGGTGACCGAGCGTCCATCATGACCTCCAGAAGGGAACGAAGAATTGGCTGAATTCTACTCCGAGAGCGCACAATCCTGCACAACTGTTGGCGACGGCGGCCAGAAGGAAAAGTAACCGAGGGCTGCTGCTGGGCCCACGTGGTGAGAACTTTGGTTTCCGGGCCTGATTACGCTGGGAATGCTCGCAACCCGATCATCGCGCGCGACATGGCGCGCGGCGGGCGACGTGGGACGCCTGGGAGGCGATGACGAAGCGGCGGTAGTCGCGGGGCCGAACCCTTCTCAGAGCGGGCACGTATGATGTAGGAAAGGACCCTATGATGTTTGGACCCCTGCGCCGCGTCAAGTTCCTCATCACCGCCCCCTTCATCGTGCTGCTGTGCTTTGTCATCAACGTGATGACGTCGCCGGGCCAGTGGTGGGTGCAGTGGGTGGCCTTCGGCATGGGCATCGCCTGGGTGATCAACCTGTTCAAGTTGATCCGCGACGTCATCGTGCTGGGCGGATTGGCCGCCTTCGGCGCGTACCTGTTCAACCGCACCAACCGGCAGGGCTAACGTGCAGGTGGGTCTAAGGACCCGCCTCTACCCAGTCTCGCGCCCCGCGACACTCCGCAGCATCGTTAGCAACAAATCGACGGCCACCGTGTTGTGTCCGCCGAGCGGGATGATGACGTCGGCGTAGCGCTTGCTCGGTTCCACGAACTCCAGGTGCATGGGCTTGACCGTGCTCTGGTACTGATCGATCACCGACTCCATGGTGCGGCCGCGTTCGGCGACATCGCGACGCAGGCGGCGAATGAACCGGGTGTCGGAGTCGGTGTCGACAAACACCTTGAGGTCCATCAGGTCGCGCAGCGCCGCGTCGGTGAACACCAGAATCCCCTCAACAATCAGCGCGCGGCGCGGCTGAAAGGTGTTGGTTTCCGTCAACCGGGCGTGCCGCGTGAAGTCATACTGCGGCACCTCAACGGCCTGCCCGGCCTTGAGGGCTCGCACATGGCTGACCATCAGGTCGGTTTCGAGGGCGGCGGGATGATCGTAGTTGAGCGCGGCGCGCTCCTCGAGCCGCAGGTCGTTGCGGTCACGGTAGTAGCGGTCGTGGTCGAGCAACGTGACCTGGTCGAGTCCCAGGCTGTCGACGATCCGCCGCACCACCGTGGTCTTGCCCGAGCCGGATCCGCCGGCGACACCAATCACAAAGGAGGCCATTGCTGCAGACGATGATATCTCGCGTGAGTGTGAGATTCTTGCACCCGTCCCTGTGAGTTACCCGAAGCCGTCTCCCCGCAGCCAGCCGTCGCCGTTCCGCCACCGCCCGCGAACGGCGCGCCGGAGTTATCGGCCGGCGCCCGACCCGCGCACCACCAAGCCCAAGGGTATCTCCTCGGCGTGGACGCGTGTGCGCCGCCTGATCTGGTCGTGGCCGCCGTGGGCGGCGCTGTGCGTGTATCTGGTCGCTCAAGGGAGTTGGTGGGGGGCGCTGGCGGCGGGCGCCTGGGCGGCGGTGTGTTCGCTCTCCACCCCGGTGGAGTTTCCACCTCAGTTCGGCCTCGACCATCGGCTAGCCGTGGGCTCAGACGCGTTTCTCAACACCATGGTCGGCGCCGCCGGCGTGCCGTTTGCGAAGGGCAACACGCTGGAACTGCTGATTAACGGTGACCAGTTCTATCCCTCGATGCTCACCGCCGTCCAGGAGGCCGAGCACTCGATCACCATCGAGGCCTACATCTATTGGGCCGGCGAGATTGGCTTGACGTTCGCGCGGGCACTGGCCGAACGCGCCGGTAGTGGGATCAAGGTCAAGATCCTGCTCGACGCCATCGGCTCGTCGAGCGTGGGCAACGAGATCCTGGAGATTCTTCGCAAGGGCGGCTGCCACGTGGCGTGGTACAACCCGCTGCGCTGGAACAAGCTGCGCCGCCTCAATAACCGGACGCATCGCAAGTCGCTGATTATCGACGGTCGCATTGGCTTCACCGGTGGCGCCGGCATCGCCGACCACTGGACCGGCGATGCGCAAGACGACAAACATTGGCGCGACGTTCAGGTCCGCCTGGAAGGCCCGGCGGTGCAGCCGCTGCAAACGGGCTTCGCGCAGAACTGGCTGGAGGCCACCCGTGAGCTGGTCACTGGTACGGCCTTCTACCCCGCGCTGACGCCGGTGGGCAAGGTGGCGCTGCAGACGGTGATGAGCTCGCCCGAGACGGGCGCCTCATCGGTCCGAGTGATGTATTGCCTGGCCATTGCCGCGGCCCGCGAATCGATCGAGATTGCCAACCCGTATTTCGTGCCCGATCACCTCGCCATCGACCTGTTTCGCGACGCGGCCAAGCGCGGCGTGCGGATCCGCATCATGGTGGCGGGGACACCCAACGACAACCTGGTCGCGCGCCTGAACAGCGTCCGCCTCTACGGCGCGCTGCTCGATGCCGGCGTCGAACTGCTCGAGTACAACCGCACGATGCTGCACCACAAGACCATGGTCGTCGACCGCGTGTGGGCGACGGTGGGCACCTCCAACTTCGACAGCCGCTCGTTCGCGCACAACGAAGAGAACAACGTCTGCCTCTGCGACGCGGCCTTCTCACGTCAGTTGAACGAGATGTTTGCCGCGGACGCCGCGCTGTGCGAGCCGGTGACTCTGGAGACCTGGCGCCGGCGCCCGCTGCTCGACAAGGTGATGCAGGCGCTGGCCTCGTTCGTCCAGGATCAGGTCTGATCGAATCTCGGCTTAGAAGATTTCACTGAACAGTCCCCAGAACTGCTCCTGCACCTTGCCCAGCAGCGAGCGCTGCTCCTTCCAGGTGGCGGCCGCGAGCTTCGTCGACCGCTGCAGGTCGGCGTCGAAGTCCCGCAGAATGGCGGCGGCGAGTTCGCGATCGTGGACCGCGACCGTCAGCTCGTCGTTCAGCTCGAATGATCGGTTGCCGAAGTTGGCCGAGCCAATCAGGCTGAGGACGCCGTCGATCACCACCGCCTTGGTGTGCATCATCGTCGGTTGAAACTCGGCAATTTCGATGCCGTTGTCGAGAAACCCTTGATACTCGGTGCGGCTGGCGTGCTTCACCGGCATGGCGTCGGTGACCGGCCCCTCGGTGAGCATCCGCACCCGGACACCACGGCGGCGGGCTTGGTCCAGTGCCCAGCGCGTCGACTCGTCGATCGTGATGTAGGGCGATTGAATGTCGATGGTTTGCCGGGCACCGGCCAGCGCGACCAAGTACAGCAGCTTGATGTTGCTGACCCCGGCGGTCGGATTGCTCCAGAGGACGACGGATCGCGCGCCGGTGGGCCGCGACGGCGGCTCCGGATCCAGCGCGGGCGCAGAGCGGCCGCCGGATTCGATCCAGTTCTCGTAGAAGGACGCCTCCAGCGTCCGGACTGACGGCCCGGTCACCTTGAACTGCGTGTCGCGCCAATGGTCCTTGTCCTGCGCGTGCCCCAGCCAATGGTCGGCCACGCCGAGGCCGCCGATGAAGGCGACCTCGCCATCAACCGCCAGAATCTTGCGGTGGGTGCGATAGTTGGTTTCCTCGAGCGTCCAGAAGCGCAGCGGATTGAACCAGTGCGTCTGCACGCCGGCGTTGGCCAGCTGTTCGCGGCTCTCCTTCGGCAGGTTCGCGCCGACCGAATCGAGCAACGCACGGACCATCACTCCTCGCCGTGCCGCCGCTTCGAGCGCGGCCGCGAATTGCTTGCCAGCGGCGCCGTCAGAGAAGACGTAGGTTTCAAACACGATCCGTGATTTCGCATCGGTGATGGCCGCCAGCATCGCCGGATAGACCTCGTCACCATTGCGCAGCACCGTGTAACTATCGCCGCCTCGCGCCACGGTCCCGACGAGTGACGCCAGGTAGTCGGCAAAGCGGGGATCCGACGCCTCGACCGGGCTGTCGACCCGTAACGTGTCCTGATCCTGCGCGATCAGCAGCAGGACGGCGACGATGGCAACGACAATGGCCACACCATAAGGCCAAAGACGACGACGGGGCTCAGCCATGGGCGGAGCTCTTGCAACTTGTGGGCCGGATTTGCCGTTAGAGAGCGAGGCCGCTGGAGCCGTGCTGGAAACCTTTGCGGTTTACCAGCCGCAGCTCACGAAACGTGAGGGTGATCGTGAGCGAAGGTTGGTGCGGAAGAGAGGACTCGAACCTCCACCCGATTGCTCGGACTAGCTCCTGAGGCTAGCGCGTCTGCCAATTCCGCCACTCCCGCACTCGGAGGGGTTCTTGCCAAGGCAGTGAGTCCACAAGTATACCTAGCGCTCGGGCGCGAACGCAAACCTTCCCTTCTTCAACGCGCTCTGCGCTTCCACCACCGACAGCATCGCCTCGGCGGCATGAGACAGTGCGCCCTCGCGGCGGTGAATCAGGCGGAGCTTCCGGTCAAAGGTCAGTTCGGGCACCTCGACGCGCACCAGCTCCTTGTGCGCGAGCTCCTGCTCGACGGTGATCGCTGGCAGCAGGGCGACGCCGTTTCCCATCGCCACGAATTTCTTGATGGCGTCAATCGTCGGCATCTCCACCGGCATGCGCAACTCGACGCGACGCTTGCGGAAGGTGTCGATGACCTTCTGGCGGTAGGGAGACGAGACGTGGTGCGCGACGAACGATTCGCTCGCCAGCTCGGCGATGGAGACCTTGGCCCGTCCAGCCAGCGGATGCGAAGGCGGCACCACGAAGGCCAGCTCGTCGTGATACACCACGATCGAATTCAGGGCGGCAGTGTCGGGACGGAACGTGACGACCCCGAAGTCGGCGCCATAGTCGAGCACTTGCGCCGGCACCCGGCTGCCGAGCGCGCGCTGCACGGTGATGTGCACATCCGGGTAGAGCCGGCGATATTCGTGGAGGATGGGCAGCAGGTAGAGACACGTCAACTCGTTGGCTGCCACGGTCAGGCGGCCGGTCCGTAACTGCCGCACATCATCAAGGGCGGCCATGGTCCGCTGCCGCAGGTTGACCAGGCGTTCGGCGTGGTCGGCCAACACCCGTCCGGCATCGGTCAGCACGCCCCGGCGGCTGGACCGGTCGAACAGCGGGCGGCCAATTTCGTCTTCCAATTTCTTGATCGTCTGGCTGATGGCCGGCTGCGTCCGGTAGAGGGCCTTGGCCGCAGCCGAAAAGCTGCCTTCCCGCACAACTGCAAGAAAGGCTTCGAGTTGGAACAGTTCCATCGTGAGCCATAGTATAAGCGGTTACGGCTAACTCCATAGATATTATTACTTTGACTTATCTTGGTCGCACGCCCGAGACTGGATGGCAGAGCTTCAACCGCATGGCCACCAGATCCCGCATCCACGTGTTCGACACGACGCTTCGAGACGGCGAACAGGCCCCGGGCTTCAGCATGACGCCCAGCGAAAAGCTGCGGCTCGCCCAGCAACTCGACCGCCTGGGGGTCGACATCATCGAGGCCGGCTTCCCCATGTCGTCGGACGGCGACTTCGAAGCGGTCAAGACCATCGCCACCCTCGTCCGGCGGCCGATTATTGCCGGCCTGGCGCGGGCGATCCCCGCGGACATCGATCGCGCGTGGGCCGCGCTGTCAGGCGCCGCGCGTCCGCGCATCCATGTCTTCCTGGCCACCTCGGACATCCACCTCGAACACAAGCTGCGCATCACCCGGCAGCAGTGCCTGGAACAGGTCACGCGCGCGGTCGCGCATGCCCGCTCGCTGTGCGCCGATGTCGAGTTCTCCGCGGAGGATGCCACGCGCAGCGACCTCGCGTTTCTGTGCGAGGTCTCGGTCGCGGCCGTGGACGCGGGCGCCACCACGATTAACCTGCCAGACACGGTGGGCTACGCCCTGCCGGCCGACATCCAGCAGATGTTCTCGACGGTGGGCCAGCTACTCGGGGACCGCGCGATGCTCTCGGCGCACTGCCACAACGACCTCGGCATGGCCGTGGCCAACTCGATTGCCGCCGTGCAGGCCGGCGCCCGCCAGGTGGAGTGCACCATCAACGGCATTGGGGAGCGCGCCGGCAACGCGTCGCTCGAGGAGATTGTGATGACGCTGGAAGTGCGGGCCGACGCGCTGCCCTACATGACCGGCATCCACACCCCAGGCCTCGTCCCCGTCAGCAACACACTGTCGGCCATCGTCGGGGTGTCCGTGCCGCCGAACAAGGCGATCGTCGGCGCCAATGCGTTCGCGCATGAAGCGGGCATTCACCAGGACGGCATGCTCAAGCACGAGCTGACCTACGAGATCATGCGTCCTGAAACCGTCGGGGCTCCGGGCACGCGGCTGGTGCTGGGCAAGCACTCCGGCATGCGCGGTCTCGATGCGCGCTGCCGTGCGCTGGGCCATCGGTTGCGCCAGCCCGAACTTGAGCGCCTCTACACCAAAGTCACGGCCTTGGCCGATCGCACCAAGTCGGTGGACGACACCCAGCTTGCCGCCATTATTCGCGACGAGATGACCACCCCGCTGACGGTGGGCGCGGCCGCCGGTTCGCTCCGCGGAGACGCTGCATGCCACTGAAGATTGCCCTGCTGCCCGGCGACGGCATTGGGCCTGAAGTCACGGCCGAGGCCGTGCGCATTCTGAAGAACGTCGCCGACCACGCTGGCAAGTCGTTCACATTCAGCACGCACCAGATTGGCGGCGTGGCCATCGACACCGAGGGGATGGGCCTGCCCGCGAGCACGCTCGAGGCGTGCCTGGGCGCCAACGCGGTGCTGCTGGGCGCGGTGGGCCACCCCAAGTTCGATGGCCGGCTGCCGGCCGAGCGGCCCGAGGCGGCGCTGCTGGCCCTGCGTCAGGCGCTGGGCGGCTACGCCAACCTGCGTCCCGCGATCTGCTATCCGTCGCTCGCGAAGCGCACGGCCTTTCAGCCTGAGAAGGTACGAGGCGCCGATCTGCTGATCATCCGTGAACTGCTGGGCGGCCTGTATTACGGCGAGCCTCGCGGGTTCGATGCCTCGGGCAACACCGCCTTCAACACCTTGATCTACTCCCGTCACGAGATCGAGCGCGTGGCGCGCGTCGCCTTTGAACGCGCGCGCGAACGCAAGGGCCGCGTAGCCTCAATTGACAAGGCGAACGTGCTCGAATGCTCGCAGCTGTGGCGCAAGGTGGTGTCGGAGATCGGCCAGCACTACCCTGACGTCGCCCTTGAGCACGTCTTCGTCGACGCGGCCGCCATGCGGCTGGCGACCTCGCCCACCAGCTTCGACGTGATGCTCTGCGACAACCTGTTCGGCGACATTCTCAGCGACCAGGCGGCGTCGGTCGCCGGCTCGCTCGGCCTGCTGCCCTCGGCCACGCTGGGCGGCCGGGTTGATCTGTACGAACCCGTCCACGGCTCGGCCCCCGACATCGCCGGCAAAGGCTGGGCGAACCCGATTGGTGCCATTGCCAGCGCCGCCATGCTGCTCCGCTTCACCGCCAAGATGGCGACAGAGGCGGCCGAAGTCGGTCAGGCGATCGAAGACGCGCTGGCGGCCGGCGCCCGGACGCGCGACCTGGCCAACCCTGGCGAGCGAGTGCTGTCGACGCAGGAAATGGGACAGGCTGTTGAAGACGCGCTGAAGGATGCGCGAGACAGGCGGCATTCGTACCATGCCGTCTGATCCGCGCGCCGGCACGTCAGCACCTGAGCACCCGAGCAGCCAAGCACCTCTGGCTCCCAGCACGTTGCTGGACAAGGTGTGGGACGCGCACGTCGTGCGTGTCCTGGACGATGGCCGCAGCCTGATCTACATCGATCGCCATCTGGTGCACGAGGTGACATCGCCGCAAGCGTTCGAGGGCTTGCGTCTGGCCGGGCGTCCGGTGCGGCGGCCTGACCTCACATTCGCCACCGTGGATCACAACGTGCCCACGGCCGGCCGCGATCTGCCGATCGCCGACCCACTGGCGCGCGCGCAAGTTGAAGCGCTGCGGACCAACGCGCCGGCCTTCGGTGTCCCGCTGTTCGATTTCGACAGCGGCCGCCAGGGCATCGTGCATGTGATCGGTCCCGAACTCGGCCTCACGCTACCGGGCACCACCATCGTCTGCGGCGACAGCCACACCAGCACGCACGGCGCGTTTGGCGCCTTGGCCTTTGGCATCGGCACCAGTGAGGTCGAGCACGTGCTGGCGACGCAGTGCCTGGTGCAACAGAAACCCAAAGCCATGCGCGTGCAGATGACCGGCACGTTGAGCGCGGGGGTGACCGCGAAAGACGTGGCGCTCGAACTGATTGCGCGCCTCGGCTTCAGCGGCGGCACCGGCTACGCCCTCGAGATCGGCGGCCCATTGGTCGCCGGCTTCTCGATGGAAGAGCGGATGACGCTCTGCAACATGAGCATTGAAGCCGGCGCGCGTAGCGCCCTGGTAGCGCCCGACGACACGACATTCACCTATCTCAAGGGCCGTCCCCATGCGCCGAAAGGCGCTGATTGGGACGCGGCGGTCGCGCGCTGGCGGCACTTGAAGAGCGACGCTGGCGCCGCGTTCGACGCCGACCTCACCATCGACGTCGGCACGCTCGCCCCGCTCGTCACGTGGGGCACGCGGCCCGACATGTCGCTGCCGGTCACCGGGCAAGTGCCTGATCCGAAGACCGCTGGGTCCGAGGGCGACGCCAAGGCCATGCAACGCGCGCTCGACTACATGGGGCTGACGCCAGGCACGCCGATGGCTACCGTGCCGGTCGATCGCGTCTTCATCGGCTCCTGCACCAACGCGCGCCTCGCGGATTTGCGTGCCGCCGCCGAGGTCGTGCGCGGACACCGCGTGCACACCAGCGTGCGCGCGATGGTCGTGCCCGGCTCACAGCAGGTCAAGGCCGATGCCGAGCGCGAAGGCCTGGACCGCATCTTCGCCGAGGCCGGCTTCGAGTGGCGCGAACCGGGCTGCTCGATGTGCCTCGGCATGAATGACGACGTGCTCGGCGATGGCGAGCGGTGCGCGTCGACGAGCAATCGCAACTTCGAAGGCCGTCAGGGTCGCGGCGGACGCACTCACTTGGTGAGCCCGGCGATGGCCGCCGCGGCGGCCATCACCGGGCACTTCACCGACGTGCGGCACTGGGAGTTCCGCTGATGTCCGCCTCCGCTCGCACTCAACCGGGCGAGCTTCGGCGAGACCCCGTCGAAGCGGCCTCCGGCCGCGAAGGCGGGGCCCGTCAACCGTACCGCGTGCACCAGGGGCTGGTCGCGCCGTTGCGCCGCAGCCACGTCGACACGGATCAGATCATCCCCAAGAACTTCCTGAAGCGCATCGAGCGTACCGGCTTTGGGCCGTTCCTGTTTCACGATTGGCGGCGCACTGCCGGCGGCGAGCTCGACCCCGCGTTCCCGTTGAATCAACCGGCGTTTGCCGGCGCGTCCATCCTGGCGGCCGGCCCTAACTTCGGCTGCGGGTCGTCGCGCGAACACGCCGCCTGGGCATTGCTGGACGCCGGCTTTCGCGTCGTGCTGGCGCCGTCGTTCGCCGACATCTTTCGCAACAACGCGGTCGGCAACGGCCTGGTGCCGGTGGCGATCGCCGAGACCGCGGTCAACACGATTCTCGATCGGGCCGAAGCCGGCACTGGCTACGAACTGGTGATCGACCTCGAACAGTGCGAAGTGCGCGACGGCCACGGCCTGAGCGAACGCTTCACCTTCGACGAGGCCTCGCGGCAGCGCCTGCTCGAAGGCAAGGACGAGATTGATCTGATTCTCGCCAACGAAGCCGAGATCTCGGCTTTCGAACAACGCACGCAAGGCGCCCCATAAAGGGGCGCCCTACAGAAGTCACCGTGGGGCACCCCCACGAACTGGATCGTAGGGCACCCCTTTATGGGGTGCCGAGAGAGAACTTATGAAACAGCGTGGCGCTCACATCATCTGGTCGTGCCTGGTCGAACAAGGCGTGGACACCGTCTTCGGCTACCCGGGCGGCGCCATTCTGCCGGCCTACGACGCCTTGCTCGACCACCCCATTCGCCACGTGCTGGTCCGGCACGAGCAGGGCGCCACGCATATGGCCGATGGCTACGCGCGCGCCAGCGGCAGGGTCGGCGTCGCGATCGCGACCTCGGGCCCCGGCGCCACTAACCTGGTGACCGGCATTGCCACCGCGATGATGGATTCGATTCCGCTCGTCTGCATCACGGGCCAGGTGCCTGCGGCACTGCTCGGTTCAGACGCGTTCCAGGAAACCGACATCACCGGCATCACGCTGCCCATCACCAAGCACAACTACCTGGTGACCAAGGCGGCCGACATCGCCCCGACGCTGCGCGCGGCGTTCCGCCTGGCCACCTCGGGACGCCCGGGCCCGGTGCTGGTGGACATCACCAAGAACGCGCAGCAGGAAGAGACCGAGTGGGAGCCGCGCGGGCGCGCCGACGAGAAGACTGCGGCAGCGAAGACGGCCCCCAGCGCACTTGAACAGGCCACGGCGCTGCTCGCGTCGGCCAAACGACCCGTGATTCTCGCCGGTCACGGCATTCTGAAGAGCGGCGCGATGGACGAACTGCTGACACTCGCGGAACGCGCGCACATCCCCGTCGCCATGACCCTGCTCGGGATCGGCTGCTTGCCTGCCCAGCATCCGCTGAACCTCGGCATGATGGGGATGCACGGCGAGGCCTGGGTCAACGACGCGATCCAGGAAGCCGACCTGCTGCTCGCGCTCGGCATGCGCTTTGACGATCGCGTCACCGGCAAGCTGACTGAATACGCGCCGCACGCGAAGAAGATTCACATCGACATCGACCCGTCGGAACTGCACAAGAACGTCCGCGCCGACGTCGCGGTGCAGGGCGATCTCAAGGCCGTGCTGGGCGAATGGTTGCCGCAGGTTGAGGCCCAGCGTCACGACGCGTGGCTCACGCGCATCGGCGATCTCGCGGGCGGACCAACGGTCCGCGACATCGAAGAGCTGCCAGACGAAGGCAAGCTGTGCGCGGCACACGTGATCCACGACATCTGGCGCGCCACCGAGGGCAAGGCCATCATCGTCACCGACGTCGGCCAGCACCAGATGTGGGCGGCGCAGTACTACAAGGTGCACGAGCCGGGCACGTTCATCACCTCGGGCGGCCTGGGCACCATGGGCTTCGGCCTGCCGGCGGCGATCGGCGCCAAGATGGCGCGCCCCGACAAGGAAGTGTGGGCCATCGTCGGCGATGGCGGCTTCCAGATGACCCAGGCGGAACTGCAGACGATGGTGCAGGAGAACGTCAAGGTCAACGTCGCCATCATCAACAACGGCTACCTCGGCATGGTGCGGCAGTGGCAGGAGTTCTTCCACGGTCGCCGCTACTCGTCCACGCCGATGACCTCGCCTGACTACGTCAAGCTCGCCGATGCCCACGGCCTGCCCGGCGTGCGCGTCACCAAGCGCGCGGACATGCAGGACGCCCTGCGCCACGCGCGGGCGTCGGCCGGCGCCGTCGTCATGGACTTCCGGGTCGTGCAGGAAGACACGGTGTATCCGATGGTGTCGCCAGGTTCGGCGCTGAACGACATGATTCGCCGGCCCGGTTCGCCGTCGCTCGTTGAGACGGGAGCTGACCTGCAATGACCGAAGATGCCAAGCCGCGGACCATCGTGGTCCGCTATGAGCACGAAATCGATGCGCTCGATCGCGTCGCCTCGATCCTGAGGCGCCAGCGCGTGCGCGCCGAGGCGTTCACCGCGGTGGCGTCGCACGACCGCGCCACGGTGCAGGCCACCACCATCATGTTCGACAGTTCCGACAAGACCGCCGCGCGCATTGTCTCGCTGCTCGGCAAACAGGTCGGCGTCCTCGCAGTCGAGGACTGGACTTCCATGGCGAGTCCGCTCGAAGAGTAAACCGGGCCGCTCCGCTGTCGCGGCCCACCGAGGCGCGCAGTTGGCCCCGTCATTCCGGCACACAGCCGGGGTGTCGCATTCAAACAAGGGAACGATTATGGCGACGATGATTCACGACGCGGATGTTGATGTAGCGGCAATTCTGGGACGCAAGGTGGCCGTGATGGGTTTCGGATCACAGGGCCATGCCCACGCGATGAACCTCCGCGACAGCGGCGGCGACGTGCGCGTCGCAGTACGGCCGGGCAGCCGGGGTTGGCGCGCGGCCGAAGCCGCGGGCTTCTCGCCGATGGAGCCGGCCGCCGCTGCCGCCTGGGCCGACGTGATCATGATGCTGGTGCCCGACCTGGTGCAGCCCGACCTGTTCAAGAAGGACATTGAGCCGCACCTGACGCCCGGCAAGATGCTGATGTTCGCGCACGGGTTCGCGATCCGCTTCGGCTGGATCACGCCGCCCGAAGGCGTGGATGTCTCAATGGTCGCGCCGAAGGCGCCGGGCCATCGCGTGCGCGAAGTGTTCAAGGAAGGCGCCGGCGTCCCCGGTCTGATGGCTATCCACACGGATGCGACCGGCACTGCGCGCGCGGCGACGCTGGCGTACGCCAAGGCGATTGGCTGCACCCGCGCCGGCGTGATCGAAACGACGTTTTCAGAAGAGACGGAAACCGACTTGTTCGGCGAGCAGGCCGTGCTGTGCGGCGGCGTGAGCGCGCTGGTCACGGCGGGATTTGAAACGCTGGTGGAAGCCGGCTATCAGCCTGAGATTGCCTACTTCGAGTGCCTGCACGAGCTGAAGTTGATCGTCGATCTGATGTATCGCGGTGGCCTCGGCTTCATGCGCTACTCGGTGAGCGACACGGCCGAGCACGGCGACTACACCGGCGGCCCGCGCTTAGTGACCGAAGAGACCAAGAACGAGATGCGGAAGATGCTTGCCGAGATTCGCTCAGGCGCCTATGCCGAGAAGCTGGCGCGCGAGACCAGGAGCGGTGCGTTTGCCGCCTCACGCGAGAAGCATCGCGAACACCAGATCGAACAGGTGGGCGCGAAGCTCCGTGCGCGCATGCCGTTCCTGGAACCGGTGGCCGCACCGGAGCCCGAGCCCGCGCTGAAAGCCTAGAAGCCGCGCCAGGAGATCAAGAGATGAGGAGCAGACTTTTCAAGAGCGTCTCTTGATCTCCTGATCTCCTGTTTGAGCGACCGATCAGATCCCGTGACCGTAGCCGGAGTCGTGACCGAAGCCCGAGTCGAAGACGTCGACATACACGGGTATCGGCGTCACCGCCGGCTCGGTCTGCGAGCGCGGCGCCGGCGGATCCACCAACAGGACGACCGCGCGCACACCGGCGGACTGATGCGCGCGAACCGCACGCTCCACGGCCTGACACAGCGACGTCAGCGCCGCATCATGGCGATCCGCGTCCTGCAACCGGCCGTTCACCCACACCTTGGGACTGCTACTACTGACTTCCATGGTCTTCATCCTCTTATCGGTCCAAAAATGAAAAAGGCCACCGCCCTTGCGGGTGATGGCCTTTGCGAACTCTGCTGTTTCTATGGCTACATCATCCCGCTGCGGCGGTTGGTCCAAGGCTAATCAGGCCCAAAAGCAGCCACAGCCCCAAACCGACACCCGTAAGCACGACGACGGAGTAGCCGAGAGCCATGGTCGACCGCACGACGACCGAGCTGGGTAATCCCAACAGGGTGCGCGGAGCGGCGAGCGCGACGGCTTTCATGTGTAAGTAAAGCTTATCGAGTGCAGGCCGTAATGGTCAAGTGCCTTATGGCCGGGGATATCGCTTCAGGATCTCGCGCACCCGCTCCACCGGCAACGCCTCGGCGGTGCCCCACCGGCTGGTGACCGAGGTGGCCCTGAGGAGCGAGTTATAGACGGCTTCTTCCGTGGCCTCCAGTGCGGCCTGGAACAACGGCGACACGCCATCAGTTGGCAGCAGCGTACGGGTCTGTGGCGCGGCGGCTCCAAATCGCGTCCGCAGATTCGGCGCGGTAGAGAACGCAATGGCGAAGTCGCCGCTGCCATTACTGTAAGACGAACCGGTGCGCGCCAAGCCGAAGATGGCGCGGGCCGCCACGCGCTTGAGATCACGCGCGTCGAGCGGCGCGTCGGTGGCGACGATGATCAGGCACGAGCCATCGCCGAACTCCGGCTTCGGCGGCCGCGGCTGATAGGCGTAGCGCCCGAGCAACTGCCCCACCGGCGCCCCCCCCATCATCAACACGCCGCCGAAGTTGGATTGGACGATCACGCCGAGCGTGTAGCCACCCTGGTTGGGCGCAAGCTGACGTGAGGCGGTGCCCATGCCGCCCTTCCAGCCGAAGGCCTGCGTGCCGGTGCCGGCGCCTACGCTGCCTTCTGGTACCGCACCGTTGGTTGCCGACTTGATCGCGGCCAACACATGCTGTGGCCGGACATGCTGGCCGCGAATGTCGTTCAGGCCGCCGTCGTTGGTCTCCCCGACCAGCGCGTTGACTGAGCGGACGTTCTCATTGCCAGGCTGGTCGAGCGTCCACCGCACCAGGCCGTCCATGGTGGCGCCCACACCCAGCGTGTTGGTCAGCGCGATCGGCGTTTCGATGGTGCCCAACTCATCGACCTGGGTCGAGCCGGCGAGCTTGCCGAAGGCGTTGCCGACATACACCGCGCCTGGCACCTTGTCCTGAAACAGGTTGCCGGGGTGCGGCAGCACCACGGTCACGCCGGTGCGAACGGTGTCGCCCTCGATCAGCGTGGCGTGGCCGACGCTGACGCCGCGCACATCAGTGATCGCGTTGAGCGGCCCCGGTGCGAACACCCCCGGCGCCAACCCCAACTCTCTCGCCCGCGGCCGATCCGATTGGGCGAGCACCGCGGAGGTCGCCAGTAACGCAAGACCAAGTGCCAGCTGTCGCATGGGCGCATGATACGATTTTCCCGGTCGCATGCGGCACATCCCGATTGAAGCCATCGACGAAGCGGCGCAGCACGTCTACGAGGCGGCCGTACGCACGCCGCTGATCAAGCTCGATCTGCCGTTCGACAGCGACGGCCCGCCGCGACCAGAGATCTATCTCAAGCTCGAGTCGCTGCAGCCGATCGGCTCGTTCAAGATTCGCGGCGCCTGGAACGCGGTGCGCAAGTTGCGCGGCGACCAGCTGCGGGACGGCGTCTGGACGGTCAGCGCCGGCAATGCCGCGCAGGGCGTCGCCTTTGCCGCGCGCCGCGCGGGGGTAGCGTGTTCGGTGATGGTGATGGACACCGCGCCCGACACCAAGCTGCGCTCGATCGAGCGTCTCGGCGCCACCATTGTCAAGGCCAGCTATGACGAATGCTGGCAGACGGTAATCGCACACGACTCGCCGCGGATGCGCGGCCACTTCGTCCACCCGTTCGATGACGACGACTTCATTGCCGGCAACGCGACCGCCGGTCTCGAGATCCTGGCCGACCTGCCCGACGTTGATGCGGTGGTCGCGTCGCTCGGCGGCGGCGGGTTGTTGTCCGGGATCGGCGCGGTGATGCGAGCGCGCAAGCCGAGCGTGAAGATTTACGCGGCGGAACCGGCGACCGCGGCGCCACTGGCGACGTCGCTCGCCAAAGGTGAGCCCTGCTACTTCGAGGCGTGGACCGCGTCGTTTGTCGATGGCGCCGGCGGCAAATCGGTGTTGACCACGATGTGGCCGTTGCTGAAGGAACTGGTCGACGCCTCGATCGTGATGGAGTTGAGCGAGATCGCCGCCGCCATGCGCTACACGGCCGATCGCGTGCACGTCGTCGCCGAAGGCGCCGGCGGCTGCGCGATTGCCGCGGCCATGAGCGGCCAGGCCGGCACCGGCAAAGTGGTCGCGGTCGTGTCGGGCGGCAATATCGATCTGGCCAGATTTGCCAAGCTTGTTGGCGCGAGCGAATAGGACTGCTTTCCAGTATGTCAGAAGAACGATTTTCGTCTGCGGCGGCGTTGCCGGCGCGCCTTCATCGTCTGCACGAACTCGCGCTCGATCTGTGGTGGAGCTGGGACACGCGGGCCCGCGAGGTGTTCCGCCGTCTCGACTACGACCTGTGGCGATCAACGGCGCACAACCCGGTGCGCATGCTGCAGAGCATTACCGCCGCGCAGCTGGCGGCGGTGGCGGGTGACGAGACCTTCCTCAAGG